>Ga0081529_119282_pt1 | contig 84050 bp, 99 predicted proteins | sample EchGeymetagenome_FD_71012 | JGI IMG/M metagenome (GOLD analysis project Ga0081529, IMG submission 71012) | Ferrous microbial mat and aquatic microbial communities from Echinus Geyser, Yellowstone National Park, USA - transect B T=78-80 C v2... ...
GACGTGAGCCCCCGAGAACCACTGGACCTACTGCCACACCCAAGGGAGGTTCGAGAGGGCCAAGCTCCTCACGGTCGTGATAGTGGACCTCAAGCAGGACGTTCACGGTTTCCCCTACGCCTTGAGGAAGATGTTGGACTTGTGAGAGTCAACGAGTTCAAGGCCAAGATCGACGTGGCCAGACGTTGGACGTGCTCAAGGAGCGCTTCCGCGTGTCCAGGGTCGTCTTCGACTCCCGTACCGTCCGAGAAGCTCGTGACGGACAACGTGGTGTCAAGGCTCAAGTCCAACCGAGCTCAGGGTCTGCCCAGGACACCCTCTAGGAGGGGCACCTCCCAGTGGGATACCCCCGGAGTCTACTACGCCGACCTGACCCTGGGAGGCCGAGTGGTCATGGTGAAGTTGCTAGTCCGGGAACGTAAACGTGATTCCTCCGGGACACATGTGAGGTACCTCTACACCACCGACCTCTCGCTCAGCGAGGAGGAGGCCTGTCTGGCCGGAGATCGAGGAGCTCCACAGAGACGTCAAGGCCCTGGGACTCGTCCTTCTGGAGGAGGGAGAGGCTTCAGGGTTACCTCACGACCTTCACCATCAACAACGTCGTCAGGGAGTTGATAGGTACCTGAACCTGAGGAGCGTGGGGGCGTTCCTCAGGCTCTCGAACGTAATTTAGGCGGACCGCCGGGGCTGATGAAAATCTTTAAGTTACGTTAAAATCCCATAACTGCTACTGCTTATTAGGTTTCGCATAGTGTTGAGGCTTATAGGATAAATTTCGGCAGTTAGTTTGACCCAAATGTGGAAAAATGAATTAACAAATTACTAATTAAAGTGAAGATTTTCCAGATGAGTATTGATATTATGGATTATTGTTACTGACTCAGGATATATCATCAGGCATTTTTATGGCCTTGAGGTTTGGGAACATCGCCTGGACAACATCATATACCCTTGATGCCTTCATGAGTACTACAAAATCACTAGTGACTGCAGTACCAGAGGATATAATCACCTCCTTGTCTGCCCTCTCTACAACTCTTACTGTTACTCTCTCTCCTGCAAGGGTTCTCTTGAGCTCTCCACTCTTGCTTATCTGAGAATCCAGTATAACGATAAAGTCTACCCCTTTTTCTTTAAGATAACTAGAAAGTAAGAGGAGCGCATCTATGATTCTAGGACTAGACTTCTTGGAGCCTGCATTCATATCCCTTATGAATCCATCATCGCATAGGAAAACTTGATCCTTCTCTAGAACGGATAAAACGGTCAATCCGACGTTATAACCATCGATGATCAAGGGCTCCTTTAGTTCCACCTTCTTTCTCACCTTCTCCACGTCACTATCTGAATGAACACATCTGTATAGGAGCGTCCTCTCCTCTCTGTTCAGTTTGTATCTTCCAGAGATCAGGTCTAGGGAGGATTTACTAGTGTATCCTCTGTTCAACAGATATTTGTAATCATAGGCCGCCTCTTTCAATTGTTTCCTTAATATAATCAATTATTTCTTCCCTCGACTTATTGGCTACAACCATAGACCCGAACGTACCTCTACCTCCCCCTTTCCCGCCCATTTCCTTCAATCTCTCAACGACTCCCTTTACGTCAATATCCCTAGAGGTTCCTAGGTCCACTCGCAATTCACCGTTGGTTTGAGTTATATGTACAACTAGAGTTTTAGATTGAGATGTAAGTCTTCTCATCAACTCTTTTTCCAGTTCCTGATCTTTTATTTGTGGAAGGATAATTAATCTTATCCCATTTATGCTTCTCTCCTGGATGCTCCTAGACAACAACTCTAGAGCCTCCTTCCTATAGTAGGCAATGAGGTTCTTGGCCTCTTGATGTTCCCTGAGGAGTTTCTCTACCTTCATTTCTAGTTGATCTGATGAAGTCTCAAGCTTCGATGAGACATTAACCAACTTATCCTCGAGTTCTCTGGCGTATCTTGACACCATGTCGCCTGCTACATACTCGAGCCTTATTATTCCGTCCTGGATCTTTTCCGTCTTTACTATCTTTATTGCCCCTATATCTCCAGTGTTCCATACGTGCGTACCGCCGCAACTCTCCACGTCCCATCCCTCGATCTCTAGAAGTCTTATGTTTGCCTTGTTGGGAACACCCCCTTCATAAATGGAGACCCCATATCTCATCTCAGCTTCTACTCTGTTGATTTCGAACGGCCTAACTGGTCTCCTGTCATTTATAACAGAGTTTGCCATATCCTCTATTTTTCTTATTTCCTCGGCAGTTAGCGGTTTGTAATGAGTTATATCTAGTCTCGCCTTTTGAGGCGTCTTTTCAGCTCCAGCTTGCCACACATGATCTCCCAGTAATTTCTTGGCAGCAGCAAGAACAACGTGAGTAGCGGTGTGATGTCTCATTAACCTAAAGCGCCTCTCCCAATCAATTTCTCCCTCGATCCTCATTCCCTTTTCAAGGTTTATTTCTCTATCTAAGATATGGACCACTATGTCCCCTACTTTCTGTGTATCCACCACTCTCACTCTATCCCCATTCAGTATTATCCAGCCTTGGTCTCCCAGTTGTCCCCCACCCTCTGGGTAAAAGAGCGTCCTATCCAAAACCAGGTATTTTGACTTCGAGAGAAGTACTGTCGCATCGAAGGACCTAGCATATTGGTCCTTATAGTATAGCGCTTCTGTAGCACGTATATCTTTGACCTCGTTGATTATGTGCTCAGGTAGTTTTAATGTATCCTTGTCCTTTTTGAGCGGGGCCACTTGATGGCGCTTAGCTACTATGGAATAGAAGTTGTGAGGAACTTCAATCTGAATACCCTTTTTCCTTAGCTCATCAGCAATAATATCTGGAGGAATCCCATTAGAGTCGTACAGTTCCACTAAATCCTCTAAGCCTATGCTGCGCTTAGATTTTGAGAGGAACTCTGAAAGGGACGACGTCTTAGAGATGAGTTCCTGAAACTTCTCCTGCTCGACGTCCACTACATCCAATATGTAGTCTCTGTTCCTGAGAAGTTGAGGGAAATCGTATCCCCAGAAATTGATTTGTAACTTCACTAGTTCAGATAATTTGACATCTGTTCCCAGGAACTTCAAGGTTCTTAGTGCTCTCCTTATGAGTAGTCGACCTAGATAACCCTCACCTGAACTTGATGGAACTAGGCCGTCCCCCAGCATTAGGGCAACGGTTTTAGTGTGGTCCAATACCTGGAAGATCCTCGCAGCACGATTGAGCTCGTCCTTCACTACGTCCACTGGAATACCTAACGCTTTAGCTACTAGGTTCCTGTGCTCTACTAACGTGGATATATTATCTGGATCTATCCTACCCGCGAATCTAGAAGCCACCCTCAATAACTCAGAGTCCACCCTTGGTTGTCCCAATTTGTTAAAGAAGGTATCCACTAAGTTACCGTAAATAGCGTGAAACGCAGTCGGTGTCTTCTGTGTGAACCAGGCTATTCTCTCTATGCCGTATCCGGTGTCAACTATTTTCAGTTTCAATGGGACGTAGTCTCCTGCAGAAATCTCGTATTGCATGAATACCAGGGTAGCTAACTCAAGCCCTCCTACCGTGACCTCAAAGGAAGGTCCAGCGTTTCCTCCCCCTTCCCACCACGATTCCTTGAAGTTCAGAAGGTCTTCGCTTATTCCCAGTTCCTTTGTGAAGAATTCCTTAGCGTAACTCACCGTCTCATCTTTCCAGTATACAAATTTGTCGGGATAGTTGAACGCATGATGTCCTCCCATTTCGAAGGTGGTGAGGTGTCTTCCGAACGTTATTCCGACGTTATCGACATCATCCATCCTTATGCAAGGCTGGGATATCACGAGTGGATTGGCAGGAGGGGGAACCAGCCCACTAGTGATGTAGGGTTGGAAATCCACTATACTGGCTATTGTTAGATACAAGTCTTCCCTCCACCTAGCCAGTACCGGTTTTGGTGGTATTATCTCATGACCTCTCTTCCTGAAGAACTCCAAGAACTTTTTCCTCGACTCGCTAACGCTCCAATTTAGAGAACCTTCCTTCATATCCAGGAAATGATAATCCGAGCATGGAATGTCTGCACAGTCCTCTCTAGTTCTGTCCAAAGTCCAGAAAGGAGTTTTACAGACTTTACACTCTTTTCTCTGAAACCCATTATCCAGGAAAAACTTCAGTCTGTACTCCATTTCACTGGCTTTCATGTTGGGGACACATTAAAAACACGGAGGATTAAAGTTCTTCTTGGAAAAACTATTTAGCCGAATAGAGAGGCTAGACCTCCAGCTATCTCCTCGTCGCTAGGTCCTTTCTTCTCTTCTTCTTCCTTCTTCTCTTCTTTCTTACTCTCCTGAGGAGCCGCCTGCCCTCCTGCAGGGACAGCAGCTACTGGCATCGCTGCGGCATTCTTTATAACCTCATCTATATTGACCTCCTTCAGTGCAGCAGCCACTGCCTTTACCCTTACCTCATCTACTTCAACGCCTGCAGCATTGAGCACTGCCTTTATTGCATCCTCCGTTATATCCTTCTTAGCTGCGTGTAGTAACAAGCTTGCGTATATGTACTCCATGTCTAGTCACCAACTCATCTGGTGGGATACTTTAAAAAACTATTTAGCCGAATAGAGAGGCTAGACCTCCAGCTATCTCCTCGTCGCTAGGTCCTTTCTTCTCTTCTTCTTCCTTCTTCTCTTCTTTCTTACTCTCCTGAGGAGCCGATTGTATAGCCTTAGGGACCTCAACTCCCAAGTCTACTTTCCCGCTTATTGCTGATAACACCGCATATGCCTTACTCATGGCCTTTGTAAGAACCATCTGTGCTGTCTCTGGAGTAATGTAACCGGCCTCTGCGGCAATGGCAAGTGCTCTAGTGTAGGCTCTACCTATAGTTATCTTTAATACGTCAGGTACCGGGTATGCTATCTCCACCCCTAGAGCTAACGAATCTCTCGCCGCCTCTGCGATCATTGATCTATACTGATCTACGTTGAGTTCAAGTTGATCTGAGGGAATAACTAGGTTCTCATGATATGCGGCTTTCAGCTTTAGTTTGACATAAACAGGCATTATTCCTAGCTTCTGTAATATCGGTGCCGCCTCTGGTGGTATTGGGTCACCAGGCTTAGCTATCAAGGTATCCTTTACAACATGAACCTTGCCGTCCTGGACCTTCGTTTGGACCTTGAGCTTTCCGAATGTGCTCAATATTGGTCCTGCCGTCATCCCGGTATCTCCAGCAGGTATCACTACCTCCTCATCCGCCTTGTCTCCAGGCATTGGATATCTCTTCAGCTTGAACTTGGAAAGGAGGATCGAGATGGAGAACGGATTTTCATTCGTGAATATAAAGGCATTAGTTCCTGAAATGTATTTTTCTAACTTCTCAACATCTAAGCCGGCCCTCTTGGCAGCTATGAGGAAGAGAGTATTCCTAGTGACTTTCATGTCAGCTATGTTTCTTAGTTTCTTTCTTATCTCGTGTAATTTGTCGGCGGGAAAACCTTGGACGTCAGCTATGATTACAGTCTTTGAATTCTTTAGTTTCTCTTCCAGAGAGGCGACTTCGTCTATCTTCCACTTTGGAATCTTTCTCTCTTCAATCACGCTCATTCTCATCACTTCAGGGTGACTCTAACTGGTTTTCCCATTGTGGTTTTAACGTATATAGCTTTGATGTAGGATGGACTCTTTATCTTCCCCTCTATCACATTCAACACTGCCATAGCGTTCTCTACCAAGTCCTCCACCTTCTGGTCTTCTGTGCCTATAAATGTCTGCGTGTGAGGTTGATCCTTAGTCTTCACCAAGGTGGAGCGTTTATACCTTATAATGTATTCTGATATATCTGGAGAGGAGGGTAAGGGGATAGGAAACTTTCCTCTTGGACCTAAGGCTGGACCGAATATCCTTCCGGCTAGAGCCATACTATCCTGGGTTATGAGGAACCAGTGATTCTTAGAGGCCATCTTCTTAATTGTTCTCTTGGCTCCTTGTAGTTTCTGAAGCTCCTCCTTTGTCAGTATGACGTTCGGCTCAGCTCTCTTGGCTGATTCCAGTTGCTCCAGGGAAGGAACTACAAGCACGTTTCTGGGCTTAGAAGGAGGTCTAGGCAACGTGACTGCGTCCCTCAATTTAATGTCTCCCCTTTTCATATCAACGTCCTTAAACGAGACTACTAATTCTACACTTTGGGCAAAAGACCTCTTTGGATTATTTTCAGAATCTAGAGCCTGGTTAATCGCATCGGAGATCTTTTCCTTAGGAACTAGCGTACTTCATCACCTCAATTTTCCTCCCATTTCTTCTCACCCGGATTTAATATGTCGTTATACTTTCCTTCCTCAACTTCTTTCACCACAGCTATAGGATCTTTGCCGTCTACCGTAAGACCTATACTCTTAGCTGTACCGAGTATGCTTTTCACTGCAGCCTTAAGACTTTTCGCTGTTAGCGAAGGTTTTTTTGATAAAGCTATCTCCACAACGTCCTGAATATTTAAATTGCCAACCTTCTTGTGCTCTGGATCCCCAGAAGGGGACTCGGCTCCAGCTTTCTTAAGTAGGAGAGAAGTAGTGGTAGGAACTCCCACACTTATGTCATACTTCTTTGTATCGGTATCCACATCGAGAGTTACTGGAACACTCATTCCTTTAAACTGTGCCGTAGCTTCGTTAATTTTCTTGACAACTTCTCCCACGTTAAGTCCCAACTGCGAGAGAGTTGGGGCGAGGGGAGGTCCTGGTTTAACATTGCCTCCCTCTACCACTACTTTTACGGACTTCTTGGCCATTTTTCCACCTTTTAACTCTTCTTAGCAGGTTTAACTTGATCTACGGGTATGGTTACCTGCAGTGGAAAGGCTGACTCTAGTATATTTAAAACTACTTCTCCCTTTCCTTCTCGGTATTCGATCACCTGGGCCTGCATTCCCCTAAAGGGACCAGAGATAACCTCTACCATATCTCCTATTTTCACCACGGGACCAACAGGTTTCTTAGAGACCATATTCATGATGTCATCCTTGGGCACTAGGCCTTGCGCTACTCCCTTAATGTGTCTTATACCAGCCACTATTGCCTTCACTGCATGTGGACCGTTGGTCTCTATGATAACATATCCCTTGAGACCTGGAGGAACAATTATGGAGAAAACGTCCTGAATCTTGTTGGTCTTGATCCTCTCTTCAAGAAGTAGAGCAACTCCCATCTCCTGTCCTCCAGTTACCTTTATCGCATAGTAGTTCCTGACCTTAGGCGTTTCCATGGTATGTGCACCTAACCCAGAAGTATTGCAAAGGCTAGCTGAACGAGGAAAGCCAATAAACCTACAAATAATAACACAATTAGCGTTACCCTCAAGTTCAGGTAAAACATGTCTTTATCAGGCTTCTTTGCCACACTGATTATCCTCTTCCAATCCTCCCTAAGCTTCTTTATCCTATCCACTAAGCCCATACAAACTGTATGGGCCCTCTGATTTTAAATTTTAGCTGAGGAGCCTCTCGGCAAACCATTCAGGGTCGAACTTCACGAGGCTCTCATAATCCTGACCTATACCCACGTATCCTACAGGCTTATTTAATTTGTAGGCTAGGGAGAGCACTATTCCACCCTTGGAGTCTGCATCTACCTTGGTAAGGATCACCATATCATATCCCACAATCTTCTCAAAATATGTGGCCTGCTCTAGCGCATCCTGTCCCGCTAAGGAATCTAGAACAAGAATCTTCATATTGGGCTTGGCCACCTTCACTACCCTCTTCAGCTCCTCAGTTAGGTTCTTATCGGTATGCATTCTTCCGGCCGTGTCTATTAGTACGACGTCGACCCTCCTGCTTTTCGCGGATTGAATGGCGTCGTAGGCTACAGACGCAGGATCGCCTCCATACTTTCCCTTAACTAACGGAACATCCAATTTACTTGCATGAAGTGCTAATTGTTCCTGTGCAGCAGCCCTGAAAGTGTCGGCAGCAGCTATAATAACTGAAAACCCGTTCCTCTTGAGCATCCACGCGAACTTTGCAATGGTAGTAGTTTTCCCTACTCCATTAACGCCAAAGAATATAATTATAAACGGCTTGTTGGAGTCCCGTATCAACCGAATCAAATCTGTTTCATTATAATTTTTTTTAAGTATCTCCCTCAGAGATCTCTTAAGGCTGTTTTTGACGAGACTCTCTAGATCCTCTCTCCTAGAGACCCTCCTTCCTATTAATTCTCTCTTGAGGTCTTCTAAGATCATGTCAGTGACCTCAAGAGACACATCGTCCTCAAGGAGTTCTATCCTAAGTTCCTCTATGATATCTGAGATATCGTCTTCTTTTATCTCCTTAGTTCTGAAGAAGCTTAGAAAACCACTTTTCTTTTCAGTGTCTTGGTTTCCTTGCGTGATGGGCTGATTTCTGGGTGTTATCTCGTTATGCTGTTCCCTTGTCCTCTGTTCCTGGACGTTCGGTTTCTGTTGAGCTTCGGGAACTTCCTCCTTATGCTCTGAGACCTCTTTCTGTTGCTCGGATTTCCCAGCAAGTTTCTCAGTGAAGTTAGAAAACGCCTTCTTTAACTTCTCGAAACAGCTTACTCACCTTTCTGGGCCTGTTCTTGTACCCTGTTGATTATCTCTGAAATCTGCGCATAAGCATTTACCACGGTGTTAAGCCTGGAGCTCACTTCCTGAATTCCCTTATTCAATTGCTCCTCTCTAGAGTCAAGTATCTTTGTGGCAGCGTCGGGCTCAATTTCTGCATAATAGCCGAGACCTAAATTTACTAGGACCTTGGAGATTGGTATTTCTGTAACCCTCAACAGAATGAAGCCTCTCTTATCCACCGACAACATAAGATCCTTTGACTGAGTTTTTAAGGAGTTTATTGCTTCTTTTGCGTTCTTGACGGAATTGAGAGACTCGGTCAGCTCATCCCTGAGCTTCTGGAGAGCTTCAATTTCGCGTCTTAACGCCTCAGCCTGTGCCAAAAGATCCTCTAGTGTTACGACCGTCCTTTGCTCGCCAGTCTCTGACATATCAATCACGTTATAACTTTATCTAACTTAGCAAGGTCTTTTATCCTCTTATCTTTAACGCTCTCTAGAGGTACTTCCCTTATTTCCTTGAATACGATGTTGCACCTCTTTATTTTATTCTTACTTCCAAAGTGAGAATATACAACCTCCTTTGCTTGGGCCTCGTTGAGTGCCCTGACAAATTTAACAAACTTCTGCCTCACCGGGAATCGACTTTCGTTGAATAAGGCCTCCCCTTCTATCCTAAATGTTTTTATCTCCATCATCTCACTCACCAAAGGCTCTCTGCATTCTTAAAATCTCTGGCCCAGTTGTAGACGTCCCAACTAGTACTCCATTATCATTTGCCACCATACCGCTCCTTACTAAGGCGTTACCGAAATTTACAGTACCCACCTCGATCTTCGTTCCGAAGAGTTGGCCCAACTCCTTAACCTCGCTCTCTGTAGCGTCTATGTGAACTAATCCACCCTTGGATGTGACAACTCCAGCCGATCCTACGACAATGACCTGAGCTATAGTCCCCTTTTTTATTTCTTCAACTTCTAGTACTTCTTTCAATATTTTTACTTCTGCATCAGAGAATTCTGGATAGACTAGTGCAGCCTTGTCGTTTGCTAGAATCACGTTTCCTAATGCAGTAGCCCTCACATCAACCTTTTCTACTCTCACGTCTTTAGCGACCTCTTTTATCAGTCTAAATTCCTCTTCTTTGGCTATCCTAGGCATGACGATACAATTGTTGTTTCCTGCCAAAAATATACCTATTAAGAAACTATCTGCTATAGTAAATTCTATAATTTCAGTATTTAGATTTTCCTTTATTATCTCCTTGGCTTGCTTATCTAGATTTCTGGGAACTAAAGTGTACTTATTGTTTGAAAAGATATATACTCCTATATTATCAGTTCCGAAAACGCTCATTCTTTGGATGTTCATTCGGGCTTCACTGCTAGCTTCACGAGGAAGGTCTTTTCGCCTATCTTTGTAACCACCACTCTGACCTTCCTCTTTATTTTACTCCTAGAGTTAACGGATAAGTAACTAACAAGGAACTGATCTAGAACGACCTTCTCTGCTCCGAAGTGTCTCGTGACAACTTCCCTGATATAGTTTACTGCCTTTTTGAATTTCCTAGGCATTTTTGCCTCATGAGCAGGCCTGAGATTTATTATCATCTCAAAGTTGTCTTTCTCTTTCATGCTCATCACACCTTCAGATCATTTCTTCTCCAGTTTCTCCTCCTCGGATTGAGCCTGAATTTCCCGTTTGTCTTAAGGATCACCCAAGCAGGCACAGCAGAATTAGATTTAAGCGCTCTACTTAGCCTCTTCTTGAGCCCTGAGGGTCTATTCCTACTCATCGCCAACCTCTCTCCCTTATTTGTATCTTGAAGTCCCTTCTAGTCTGACCTGCTATCTGGGCTAAAATTTCCTTTAGCTCATCATCAGTTATCGGTACCTTTATCCTTCCACTCTGGGCCAGTGCAATTAGTTGATCTTCTAGCGACTCCGCCAGTTCTGGTTTTATTAGCTTCACATTGGTTAACCTTTGTCTGGCCTCTTGCGTTAAGATAGTCCTCAATAAGGCCTCCTTTCTGGCTTCTAGCTCAGCCCTCTTCTGTCTCTCCTCAGTGACTCTCTTACTTTCAGCCTGGGCTCTCCTCCTCAGAAGTTCCTCAAGTTCTGGATCAGAGTAGCTGTCCTGTGACATAGAAGATCACTCCAGGTACTTTTTCAGAGAAGGGTTATTGTTTGCTAGGTCTATAAAGATTTCGTAGGATAACTTGTCTAGAAGAGACCTACCGGCCGGTGTTAGTGTTCTACCAAGTTTAGCTCCCTTCACCTTGGTCACTAAACCTGCCCTCTCCAATTGCTGAAATATTAGCCTCGTGGAGTGACCAGGAGCCTTCTCTGATATAGGAGGTCTGGTTCCCCTCCTCTTAAGCCCGCCATAAATCCTCCTGGATTCCGATACCCCAAAGTGATTCATTACGTAGAGTTTTCTCAGGATAGAGGCTGCCCTTATGTACCACCATTGCTCTGGTTCGTCTGGTATTCTCTCCTTGAAGGAAGCGGTCTTTGTTATCAGAGACCACTCAGGAACCTGGAGTTCCTTTACATTCTCCTTGAGATAGTCTGCTAGTCTTCTTACGAGGAGGTCAGGTGGTACCATCTTAGCTGTGATCATTACAAGTCACTACTACGTCATGTCTAAGGTTTAAAATTTAACCTATGAATTAGATGCCGTGAGGCTTTACATATCTTCGGAGAACGAGATAAAGTCTGGAAAGGTTACTGATGTATATTTTGAAAGAACTGTAAGAGCGCTCGAAGCGGCTGGAATGAGAGACGTGAAGGTCAGAATGGAATTTCACTCCTATGGTCTTCCGAAAGGTTACCAATGGGCAGTCTTCGCTGGTCTTGAAGAAGCGCTCTATCTCTTGGAAGGCAAGCCAGTTACTGTGTACTCGATGGATGAAGGAACACTATTCAAGGAGGTAGAGCCGGTCATGATCATCGAGGGAAACTACCTGGATTTTGGCGTTCTCGAAACTGCTCTGTTAGGAATCTTAAGGCACAGTAGTAGTATAGCCACTAAGGCTGCTAGGATAAAGTCGTTAGCAATGAATAGGCAGGTGATTTTCTTCGGATTGAGGGCTATCCATCCGAGTATAGCTCCGATGGTGGATCGCTCAGCGTACATAGGTGGAATGGACGGCGTTGCTGGGGCTTTCAGTAGGGAACTCTTGGGAATAGAACCCTCGGGAACAATGCCTCATGCTTTAATGTTGGCTTTCGGTGATAATGTGAAGGCTTGGAAGGCCTTCGATGAGGCTGTAGACCCTAAAGTTCCAAGAATAGCTCTGGTGGATACGTTTGAGGACGAAAGGACCGAGGCACTCAAAGCGGCTGAACTGCTGAAGGAGAAGCTTTACGGAGTGAGATTAGATACACCTTCGAGCAGGAGAGGTAATTTCAGGAAAATAATCCAAGAAGTTAGATGGACCTTAAATCTACACGGCTATGGTCACGTGAAGATATTCGTGAGCGGAGGGTTAGATGAGAGGAATATAGCAGAATTAAGGGATTACGTGGACGGGTTTGGGGTAGGTACCAGTGTAGCTTTCCCAGAGAGTGTAGACTTCAGTGCAGACATAGTGGAGAAGTGGGACGGTACTAAATGGATGCCCATAACTAAAAGGGGTAAATGGCCAGGTGCTAAGCAGGTGTATAGATGCAATTCCATGAACGATATAATAGTTCCCTGGGGCACGGAGGTTAAAAACGAGTGTAGAGCTCTTCTGACTAAGTATATGGAAAACGGGAAACTTATTAAGAAATTACCAAGCGTTCAGGAAATAAGGGACTACGTTCTCTCACAGTTAAGAGAGGCACCAAAGCCTGACGTTATTCAATGACTATTTCCTTGAGGTTCTCTACACCCCTGTTAAACGCTATTTCCGCTATAGGTTCCATTCTTCTTATGGCATTGTAGAGCCTGAGGTTCAGAGTCCTTATTGCAGTAGCCACCTTTGGCGCATTCATTCTCTGTATTCTCTCCTCCATTATTAGGGCATCAGAGAGCAGGACCCTCCTAAGAGTCCTTAACTCCTCTAATGCCTCATTGACTAGTTTTATGTCCTCCTTGTTCAGTACCTTTACTACATGATCTATTACAACTGCGGTCTGATCTATTAGCATGTCCATCTTATCCCAGGACATCTTAAGGAGACTCAGATCCTCTGGATGAAGGCTGAGGAGATCGTTCGCAGCTTCACTTATTTCGTCCGCAGCTTCCTCTGCAGCCTTCATCAGTATTCTGTTTCCGACTATTTGTATCCTCTTCACCCCTATCATGTAGGCAAGGCTTCTATTGACTTGGGCTAAGAGTAGTTGCCTCAGGGAGAGATAGTAAAGCCTATCTACTTCCTTCTCCAACTCTATTACCTCTTGAAGGAAGGTTCTACTAGCTTCCCTTATTCCCAGGCTCAGGTAGTGTAGCATTTGTTTCAACGTGTTTGTCAACCTGTTTATCAAACTCCCTATATTATACTTAGTAGGGTCTAAGAAAGACTGGATTTGAATTGAGGTGACGTCTTGAGACACTATCTCGAGTCCTATGAGACTCCTAGCGGTCTCCTTTATCTTTCTCAGCAAATCCTCTGTTAAAGGTCCATTTGTGGTCTCTATATAGACCCTGTCGAAACCTAGAATATATAGACTATGAATTATTCTAGTCACTAGCTCAGGGGAGGTCGTTGTGGATATCCTGACTCGCATTTCCTTGGGGGCGTTATCGGATTTAAGGTTAGGTGGGTAGACCTTTAAGCTACCGTCCTCGTCAACTTCCAGGTAAATACTTTCTCCAGGGTTTAATCCCACCTCTTTTACCCAATCGGCTGGAAGAGAAACCATCAGAGTCGACTTGCCAAATTTTTGAACTCTCCTAACTTCCATATAACACTCTATACAATTCAAGGGTATATAAAAGTAATTTAAATCCGGTCTATACTACTTTGACTACTGGTATAAAACCGAATAAAGGCGTATAGATCTTCTCTTCTCCTCTGCTAGGAATTATTCTAATTGCGTAAGGCCTCCTCTTGATTTTTTGTATCGACATAGCGTCCCTGAAGATATTCGTATAGGTCTCTCGATCATAGATAACTCCCACCATGTCTATCCCTGCAGCACATGCCGTACTCATGTACGCGAGATGGGTTAAAGTGAGACGACCTTCCAAGGCTCTCTCCCTTAGAACGTTGTCTTCAGCTACTGGTAACATAACTTCAGAGAATCCTAAAGGTTCTAGCCCAGCAGAGAACGAATACTCTTCTATCTTTTGGTTGATCTCCCTTATTTTATGGAGGACTCCCATAGTGAACAATCTCGAATTACTAAGGCTCTCGAGGAACTCTCCAATGCTTTCATCCATCCATGGAGATAAGGATGGATCTATCCCTGCAAATTTAATACCTATGCTTTCTTGGATGCTCACCCCAATTTTCTTCGCTTCAAGAAGTGCATTTAGTCCCTTACCTTTCTGAAAGTCCTTTACATACAATAAGGAGAGTCCGATACTCTCTATGGGAAGAGTGCTAGACGACGTAGGGAAATAAGGTGTAGTTAGATATTCGTGATCAATGAGAACTGCAAACCGCGTCGACTCCTCTGGTTCTAGCATGTCGAGAAGCTTTATTACCTCTTCTATCCCCCTCTCATCGTCAAGGAGGACATGCATAAAGAAATTTTTCCCACTCTTTAGTATATCACGTATATTCCTAATTCTAGGGTCGTTCCACCTTAATCCGCCTAAGCTGTAAAGTATTTCGTCACCCGAGGGAATAACGTCACTTAACTTATCTAAGGACGATGATCCTACTGGAGGCAGAGAGATTCTTTTCGATAACGTGGGGAACTTAATTGAGAGTAGTATATCTCGGTGCTGTAGAATTTTCTCCTTGTCGGCCGTCCTCAGGAAGGTCGTTATGGCTCTTATTTGCATCACGGATACACATTTGGAGAGAGATGACCAACAATAAAAGTGGAACGTATTTAAAGGCCAAGGCATTCAATTAAGAAAATGCACTCCTGTACGAACGTTCTAAGTCCTCTGTTATCAGATGAGTGTACACCTGAGTGGTCTTAATATCCCTATGGCCCAACATCCTCTGTACTGCAGGTAGAGGAACGCCCCTCCTTATCGCCATAGTGGCGAAAGTGTGGCGTAGTATGTGAGGTCTCAGCCACGGTATTCCGACTCTCTTGCCTATGCTTCTGACCAGTTTATATAAGGCTTGATAGCTCAAGTTGAATAAGGGTTGATCACTGGTAAGTCCTTCCCGATTAATATATTTCCTAAGAAGTTCGGCAGTTCTGGGGGTGAAGAATACGATTCTCTGTTCTCCATTCTTTGTTTCCTTTACAACTATGGTCATCCTAGTCATATCAACGTCCTTGACCTTTAACGATAGAAGCTCTGAAGATCGTAGGCCAGTATCAAGAAGAAGGGCTATTATGGCCTTGTCTCTTGTCCTTCTACAACTATCTATAACCAGCTGAACTGTCTTGTCGTCAAGGGCCATCCTCTCTGGATTTCTTACCTTAGGTATAGGTGGTCTCACATTTACACCTAACCATTTAAGGAATCTCCTAACAGCTAAGACGTATGTTCTTATTGTTGATGCTCTACCTCTCGTATCAACGTTTTGGTTCTTTCCCACTCTCGAGCTAAGGGAATATATCCAGTTAACCACGTCCTGAGTAGTTACAGTTCTAGGATCCTTTTTGATGAAATCAAGGAAGTCCCTTATAGCAGTACTATAAATCTTTACGGTTCCCCTACCCGCTCCAGAGACTTGTAGCAGTTGAACGAAATACGGATAGGGATCACCTTGAGGTGGAGGCTCTCCTAACTCCAGTTTCATGTACAGATTGTTGTCTTGAAATGCGTTAAAAGGATTTGAACCCATGGAGGTTTAGTAATCCTTGGACGTGTATCGTTGGATGAGTAATATTGATCATTCTGAGGCTCATTTCTGAGTTCTCTTGTGACAGTCTTAATATTGTCGCGAGAAGCCATGGCTCTAAATACATTCCTTAGCCGCTAACGTTCTTTGAAGCACTATAATAAGAAAACGAAAATTTTTGTTAATATTAGTTTTGCAATAAAAATTTTTAATTCGTTTTAAGTCAAATTTTAAGACATTTTAGCGTGCTCTGGACAGTCTACTGATACGAAACAACTTCCAAGTTTATTGTTTCCCCGTTCGACAAAGGTATAGAGATATAATATGTAGATCCTGAAGAGAGCGAGGGCGTCACCAAGATTCCTCCACCATTTACATAGGAAGAAATGACACCGAAATAGAACGTATAAGAGTGAGTACCAGGATAGATGACCAATGGGACGTCATTAGGTGCAAAGGGAGTCCAGGTTCCTATATACAGCTCGTTACCCTCAAAGTTCACAGGTTCTGCTAATACTGGAACAGGAGACGTAGAATCGAGTGTCACGTTGACCTTATAGAAGTATAATGTACCTTCCGTATTAGGGCAAAATATGCCTGTATTAACTAAGGTTATCCCGCCCTTTCCCACCTGAAATATCATGCCAGAAGCACTTCCAGTTGATCTAGCTTGGTTATCTATGTTAAGTGATGATAGGGTCACCACTGGATTTCCGTCTACAGTGTAACAATCTGGAGTAAGACTAGACTTAGCGTACTGGCCTGCAGGAAGATTCAGTATTGCTATACCGTGATCTAAATGAGCCGGTATATAGGGGGTGTCTTGGGCTACGAGAGTGGGGCAACTATATGAGGCAGTCCTAGCTACTGTATTAAAGACGAGCGGGGCTCCGTTAACTAGAAATTCCAAACCTTTTGGGGTATCCTGTATTGTTAATAACATTGTTGAAGAGAAATTGTGAGCCTGTGCTATTCCTTGATATCCATTTACATCAACGGTGTAATATCCAATGTCCGCGTTGTCCATTAGGTTTGACGCTACACATGCATAGACATAAGGTAACGGAGTAAGGAAGTATTGTGAGTAACTATGATATTCAATCCATAAGTACTCGTTACCATACGGAGATATAATTACCAATGAGATTGGTAGTGTTGCATGCCCCAAGTCCACATTGCCTATTATCGTCCTTTCAGTATAGGAGAACGGTCTACTTTCTAAGATCTTTGATAATGTCCAGGAGAACTTCAGGGTTATGGAGGAGCCGTTTTGAAAGGGAAACATTATAGACGCATTATATATTGATCCGTAAAGATAATGCAACGGATACGTGTAAGTGAAGCCCTGTGTTTCATAGGGCTCAAAGTTTGTGAACGAAGAGGCTACGTATCCTTTGAGTGAATCGGGTATGTAATTCACAATATCGTATTGTCCAGGTATATAATAGAAAAGCTGACCGTTACTGGATTGGATCGAGTACCCACCAATAACCGATCCAGGAGGGAGCCAACCAATAAGCGATACACCATCTACCTTGGAAGTAGTGTTCTCTATATTGGAGAAGTTAAACACTTGGCCATTCTGTGTTACAAGAAGAGCCCATCCGTAGCCTCCCAATATGTAGGAAAGGCTCATTGGAGTAGAGCTCACGTGGATGTCTTCCTTATTTGTAGACCCATCAGGATAAATTACATACCTGATTGTTGTAGGATTGATTGAGTACACTTCATCTCCTGGTAGCTCTACTAGTGGAGAGTGAGAACTCCCTGCCTGATTGAGCGCTTCATTTATAACTTTAAAATACGAATTCTGTAGATACAGAATAACACTTACACTTGATATGAAAATAATTATAAGAATTATACTAGAGATGATTCCAGATATTGCTCTTCTCGTCCCCCCTTTTCCCATCCTCATTTCACTTAAACATGGCATTCGTGTTTAAGGGGGAGAGATGAGAGAATCTAATTTCCTGGCTTAACGAATCTCAAGGAGAGTTGGACATATTCCTCAGCGTTATTTATTATCGCTTCAATATCGGCTTCATTTAACCTTCTCACCACTTTGGCTGGCACCCCTAAAGCTAAACTGTATGGAGGGATCTCCTTCCCTTCTGTTACTACCGCGCCCGCACCTATGATGCAATTGTCGCCAACCTTAGCTCCATTTAATAAGATTGCTCCCATCCCTATTATCACGTTTGAGCCCACCTTAGCTCCGTGGACTATAGCATTATGACCTATGCTTACGCGATCCCCTATTTCCACAGCATATCCCTTATCCGTGTGAATGGAAGAGTTTTCCTGAATGTTACTCTTTCTTCCAATAACTATCTTCTCATTATCGCCTCTTATAACGGCGTAATGCCATACACTACTTAGGTCACCTATTTCTACGTCTCCGATTATATACGCAGTTTGATGAATGAAGGACGTAGTTGAAACTTTAGGTTTTCGCCCCATGAACTCTTCAATGGGCATGTCATCTCTTCCTTAATACCGCTATAAAAAACCCTGTGAGATCATGTAGATTAGGATGAAATCGTACAATGCGCTCTAACTCAAACCTGGGATCATTAACCACTTCTTCGTTTTCGGAGATAGTGACGGTACATGTGGAGTAGACTACTGTTCCTCCTTTTTTCAGTATTTTGTAAGCTGAGTTCAGAAACTGCTTTTGATACGACTTAAATGTGAATAAGTCTTCTCTTCTCTTTTGATCATAAACTTTAGGTCTTACACCTAGAGCTGAGCAGGGAGGATCTATTATTACTTTGTCTACATCTTTAATTCCGAAGTCTTCGTAGAGATACCTAGAGTCTCCTGGAAAGACTTCAGCTTTAATTCCCAAGAGTCTCAGATATTCCCTTAATCTTGAGACCTTCTTTTCTGTGTGATCAAACCCTATAACCCTCGCCCTGGGCTCTAATTGGTATACATGGCTTAGTTTGCCACCAGGAAAGGCGTTCATGTCAACTATCAATTCTCCTGGGGCAGGCTCTACAAACCTGGCTACATACATAGAGGCCTTGCCTTGAGAAATGATGTAACCTTCCTTAACTTCCTTGAGCTCTGAAACCTTAATGGTTTTATATAGAGATTCCGTTACATTAACTACGAGACTCGAGTAGGGGTTATACACTCCGTTAGCCACATGTACACCGTTTTCGCTGATTACCGAGACTTCTTTTCCCTTTGCCTGGATCCTCTTAACTCCGGGTCTATATACATTAGATCCGACCATGGCACTTTCTGCTGTCCTTTTGTCCACTATAATTCTCGAATCCAGTAGCTCCAACTTATTGGGTCCAGAGATATTGGTATAGAAGGCCTCCTCCAAGTCCTCATCTCGGTTTAGACCTAGGGAGTAGGCAATTCTCTCATCTCCCTTTACAGTATTTAGTCTAAAGTACAATCTACTGTTGGGTCTTCTTAAGGATTCGAGGAAAGAGTTCAGACAGGTCTTGTAAACCTCTCTCAGTTCGTTCATAACGTGCTCATCATAAATTAGCTCAATACCACTCAACCTTTGCCCCCTCATTGTTAGGCTCTGACACCCATCCGCCAAAAGTAGAGATCAACTCTTCACCTTCCCTTCTGCTCGAGATGAAAGTGAAGACGGTGGGCCCAAAGGATGAAAGTCCACAGGGGAAACCCCTTGAGTACATCCGTCTCATTACCTCTCTAACTTCTTGTGTCTGATGAGATACCTCTACTTTCTTAAATCCTAAGCTCTGGATTTTCCATAGTGCGTCTAAGACTCCCTCGAGATCCTTCTCCACAACCGATGGAATAAACTCTATCAAGACTACCCTGGCTAACTCGTCCGTCCCCTCTGGTTTGAAGTTCTCAAAAAGTCTTTTTTCTGGTTCACCAAACACTCTCTTTCCGTCAGGAATAACAGCATATATCATCCATGGAAAATCCTTCCTAATCAGGAGGGGGGGAGGAGGGGCATCAGAGTAGTCTGAAGGAAGAGCCTTCTTCTTAGTTTTAATAGAATGTCCTCCATCAACAACGAAGCCTCCCCACTCGAATGTATATACGCCAACTCCAGATGTGCTTCCTCTCCTAACCAATTTAGCCAGTTCAAAGGCATCGAATCTTCTCATATGGTACTCTGCCCCCAACTTTGCTAGGGCCATATTGAATTGTGTGGTGTGCCCTAGGCCGACATGCGCCTCATAATCCTCCTCAATACAATACGAGACGGATCCCAAAGTTGGTATAGACGCAGTAGAGCAGTCCCCAGTCCTCAACACTATCCTAGGTTTCCTTAAACCAACGCCCATTCCCCCATCTATTCTGCCATGCTTACCTTCTAAGTCGAAGAGTGTTATATGAATCCTTGAGAGTCCTATAACCCTGAGCATTGTCCTTAACTTATAAGGGGGACTAGGAACAATAAAATCGACACTTTATGAGCTTAGCGTCTTTGCTGTATCGATGGGGCGTAAATAGACCTAACTCACCTTTCATTGGTTCACTCACCTACTCACAGGTATCCAAGAAAGTTGCGGGACTAGCTAGGTCACTTCCTACACACGGTGTAATTGCCCATTTCATGTTCAACTCTCCAGAGGCCATTATGGCGTATCTAGCAGGCTTTTGGGCCGGAACCAAGGTTATAGCTATCGATCCGCTCACCTCATCTGAGGACCTTGCATATATCTTAAATGATTCTAAACCTGATGTTATTCTTGTAGACGAGGAGATTGCGGAAAGAGAGAAGAGCGTACTCACAAGCTTTCGATTTATGATCCCAAAGTTCAATGAAGAAATCAATGCTAAACCCTATGAATATGATGAAGATGAGCCAGGACTATCATATTACTATGCGGGTATAGCTGGAAGGACTATGGAAGTCATTCATAGTGCTCAGAGAGTAGAACTTAACAGCAGGATCCTTTATCAATCGCTAGGTTTAAGCGAAATAAGAACCATTTTGACAGTACCCTTAGCTCACGTTTTAGGAGGCAGTGTTCTAGGAGTAACCCTAGAGGCCGGAGGACTGATAGTTCCGGTCAGGAAATTCTCGGCCTCAGGAGCTATCGAGATCATAAATACCTATAAAGTTAACTACTTGGCTACTGTTCCAATGGTTTATGATTCGCTCATTCAGCAAGGCGGCTCAATTAGTTCTCTTGAAGTATGTATCAGCACTGCAGCACCGCTCTTCCCGTCCACTGTAAATGAATTTAAGCAGAGGTTCGGAAAAAATATTATTCAGCAATACGGCTTTACTGAGGGGTTAGTAGTAACTCTTCAACCTAAGGAATTCTCCGATAGAATAACCATCGGAAGTCCATTGAAAGGGGCTGAGATTAAGATCATAAAGGAAGACGGATCTCTAGCTAGAGAAGGCGAAGTTGGCGAGCTATGGGTTAAGGCCCCGTGGTTGATGCTGGGATACAAAGACAGAAGTGAGACAGCCAGGGTTATGGAAGGAGACTGGCTTAAAACTGGGGACCTTGTTAGTGTTGACTCCGCTGGTCTTCTTTACTTCAAGGGTGTCAAGAAAAGGATGTTGAAGTACAAAGGTTACCCTATATTTCCAAGGGATTTAGAGATTATACTCGAGTCACATCCCGCAGTACAGAGTACAAGGGTCATCGGAGAGGACGCAGGTAATCTGGGACAGCAACCCGTGGCTTACGTAGTACTGAAGAAGGGATACAACATCTCCTCAGATGAGCTTCTTGAATACGTGAACCAGAAGGTAGCATTTTATAAGAGGTTAAAGAAGGTTTATATAGTGGAGAAGCTTGAGTGAGCTGGAAGAGCTAATTAAGGAAATATCTGCTAGGTTGGAGCATAGGGCAAAGTCGATAAACAAGACTAAGGAGGAGAATATAATTAATGCATCAGAATCCTCGTTTCAGGAGATAATCACGAAAAACAAAGTGGTAGTAGTGGATTTCTGGGCACAGTGGTGTGCTCCTTGCCATCTTTATGAACCAGTTTTTAAGAGGATCTCCTCTAAGTTAATGGGTAAAGCTACCTTCGTAAGGGTTAATGTGGACGAGAACCCAAAAATAGCTGATACTTATGGGATCATGAATATTCCTACTACATTAATTTTCGTTAACGGTGAAGTTAAGGAAACGTTGGTGGGGGCCATAGACGAGGAGACTCTGGAGGCTTCAGTTACAAAATACCTATAGTTCCTTGGGGCTCTAGGTTTGAGTGAAGAAGATCTAATAATTGAAGTTTCAAAGGGCCTCAGAGATTTCACGATAAACGCGTCTATGAAGGAATCGGGAGTAATATGTATAACGGGACCTAATGGATCTGGAAAGACCACGTTTCTCGATATCATAGCAGGGCTCGTAAGGCCAGAGAAAGGAAGGATAGTTGTTAGGGGGAGAGATGTTACACTATTACCTCCAGAGAAGAGGGGCATTGCTTTAGTTACTCCAGAGAGTTACATTCCACACCTAGATGTGGATACCCACATAATTAAGGGAGCACGATTTAGAGGGATTAGATACAACCCAGAGATAATAAACAAGTATAAAGAGCTTTTAGGGGTAACTTTCTCAGGTAAGGTCGGTTCACTGAGCCTAGGCCAGAAGGAAAGGGTAGCTATATTGACCGCAATTTTAAGCAGTCCGCTACTTCTACTTCTAGATGAAGCTATCTCCAATATTAGTGATAGAGAAGATTTTCTAAAAAAATTAATAGAAATAGTTAAAAATAAGGGAATAAGCATGATATACGTCACTCAAGATGAGGATATTGCATCCGTTGCAGATCATCATTACGTAATGCAGAACGGAAGTCTAATGAAAAGGTATTAGATTGCTACATCATCGAATCAGGTAACGACTTATAGATTTTTCAGAAAAGGATATAAGTTCTAAAAAAGTATTCATTAAATCAAGAAATATACTTATATACCCTTTTAGGTAACCCTTCCCCATGCCAAAGACACCTGAGGAAGCAGTAGAATACGTCAGGAAAAATAAAGTTGAATGGATAGATCTGCAGTTTACCGATGTACCAGGTAGACTTCAACATGTTACAATTCCTGCATCAGACTTTACGGAGGAGGATATCAAAGTAGGTTTTGGGAAGTTAGACGGCAGTAGTATCAAGGGTTTCACTACCATATATGAGAGTGATATGGTTCTCTCCCCAGTGTTGGAGTCATTGAATGTCTTGCCTTGGTCCCCCAACGTGGCTAGAGTCCTCACGAAGGTTTACTGGGGGGGAGGAAGAGGAAGATTTGAAAGAGATCCAAGATATATTGGAGAGAGGGCTGAGGAACATTTAGCGGAAGCGGGGTATGTGTCTTACTATGGTCCGGAACTGGAGTTCTTCCTCTTCGATAGGGTGGATGTGGACGTCAAAACCCCTCAGAGTGGTACTGGTTATAAAATAACTGCGAGAGAGGCTCCATGGAATGGAGGAGGAGGATATTTAATAAGGTATAAAGAGGGATATTATCCAGCCCCACCTGTAGATCAATTGATGGATGTGAGACTTGAAATAATACAAACACTAACAAAGTACTTCGGTTTTCATGTCGAGGCAGCTCACCATGAAGTGGCTACCGCTGGTCAGGGAGAGATAGACTATAGGTTTTCGACTTTAGTAGATTCTGCAGACAAACTACAGACCCTTAAGTACGTTATAAGGAACGTTGCATCGAAACACAACCTGGTTGCTACCTTTATGCCTAAGCCGATGTTTGGCGACAATGGAACTGGTATGCATACACACTTTAGTCTCTGGACCAAGGACGGAAAGAAGAACATGATGTATGATCCAAACGATGAATATGCTGAGATCAGTCAGTTCGGGAGATATGCGATAGGTGGCATATTAAGTCATGCAAGGGCTTTATCTGCAATAGTATCCCCAACAGTCAACAGTTACAGAAGACTTATACCTGGATTTGAGGCCCCAGTCTACATAGCGTGGAGTAAGGGTAATAGGAGCGCAGTGATAAGGGTACCTTCATATTATAAGGGAATGGAGAAGGCGAAAAGAATAGAGTACAGGGCACCAGACCCTTCAACTAACCCTTACTTAGCCTTTGCTGCAATTGCCGCAGCTGCCATGGATGGCGTCACTAAGAAAATAGACCCAGGAAATCCAGTGGATGAGAACATTTACCACCTGACTCCTGAGAAGAGGAGGGAGCTCGGAATAAGGGAGTTACCCAGATCCCTAGACGAGGCGCTAGATGAGCTGGAAAGTGATAACGAGTTCTTGAAGCCCATATTCAACCCCTCCATATTAGAAACCTTCATCGAACTAAAGAGAGAGGAAGCTAGAACCCTTCAGATGTATCCCCATCCCATGGAGATCTACTACTACCTGGACGTGTGACTTTATCGGTTATACTCCTTTTAGGTCATGACTTATAAAACATTTCCATTTTTACCTTTAGATATTTCTAGTAATCTAAAGACATGATTCCTAAGGCTCCTGTTGGTCTTAAATACTCCTCTCATAGCTGTGGAGACCAGCTTGGCCTCCTTGTCTTTAACCCCCCTCACATACGCACACATGTGAATTGCATCGCCTATTACCATTACACCCTTAGGTGCGACCTCACTGGCCATGAGAGCGTCTGCTATCTCCTCAACTAACCTTTCCTGAATTTGTGGTTTTGAAGCATAATAGTTCACTAATCGTATTAATTTGCTGAAGCCTGCCACCTTACCTTCTTTTCCTACAACGTATGCTATGTGTATCCTTCCCACGAAGGGGAGAAGATGATGTTCGCAGAGTGAAGAGAATTGAATGTCAGAGGCTAATACAACCTGATCCTCTACAGCACTCTCATCTCCATTTTCACTTATTCTGAAGGCCTTTATTTCAGGTTGAGGAGTTCTCAGTCCAGAAGTCATTTCTATAAAGGCCCTGGCCACCCTGGAAGGAGTATCCAGTAAGCCCTCCCTATCTGGGTTCTCTCCAAGTAACTCCAAAATTTCTCTAACGCGTCGTGCTATTTCTTCTTCCAATTTTTCCTTGCTTATTGAAGTTTCCATGTCCAAACAGGTGTAAGTGCAAAAGACGGATAAAAAACCCTTTATGTCAAAAGGACTTAGATGAATTTATAAAGGGTCTCTAAGACTTCAGGCTTGCCCTTCTTAACTATTATAGTGTCCTCGATCCTGACTCCGACTCTGTCTTTGATGTATATTCCGGGCTCAACTGTAATGACCATGTTCTCCTTGAGAATATCCTTTGATTTCATGGAGACCAGCGGGGCCTCATGAACATCTATACCCACTCCGTGACCAGTAGAGTGGATAAAGAATCTCTCGTAACCAGCCCTCTGTATCCTCGATCTGGCCATTTTGTCCACCTCCGAGGCCTCAACACCATCTCTGACTAAATCGATGGCCTCTAGTTGTGCCTCCAAGACAGCTTCATAGACTTTTCTAAGCTCCTCGTAACTAAACTTAGGCAGAAAGGTTCTAGTGCTGTCAAAACAATACCCCTCGAATCTAGCCCCTATGTCGACCACCGCGTTATCACTGGCCTTTAACCGGCGGAGAGATGGTATGTGATGCGGTTCGGCAGAGTTTTCCCCGAAGGCAACTATGGAGGGGAAGGCATACTCTTCAGCTCCCATTTCTTTCATTGTAAAGTCAATTAGCCCAGATATATTCAACTCCGTAACTCCACCCTTCGTGAACTCCTCCAAAGCTCTGTTCATGGCCTTAGCTGTTATTTCGTGGGCTTTCCTGATTTTATCCAATTCTTCCTCATCTTTTATAGATCTGATGGAACTAATCTCTGAGGAGATGTCTTTAATTTTCCATTTATCCCTTATACTGTTGTAAAGCTCGGCAGAGAGAGACCTTACGTCTAGGCCTACCTCAGATTCACTTATACCTTTACAAAGGGTCTCAATTGCTTCAAACATTCCTCCTTCAATTAAATCCTCGGCGATCCTCACTGGGAAATATGATCTGACTTCCAATCCTTTGGTTTTCTCAGCTCTGTTCCTTTCTAGGGCAGGCACCACTAAATAAGGAACTCTATCACAATAGAGTAATGTACCCATTCCCCTATAACCAGTGAAATAAAATAGGTTTGAATCTCCCATTATCACTATATTTTTAAGATTCGAGTTCTCTCGGATCTTCTCTAGTTTATCTAATCTCAAGTGGTCTCGAAAGAAACTTAAAGTTAGGCTCCCTAATAGCTATAACTATTTCATAAGCCCTCCTAAGAAGTTCCCGTTTCTCCCACAGGGGCAGACTAGACGTGAGAACGTTTCTTACATCCACGACCTTATCGTCTCTGTATAAGCAAGTTTTCAACTTGCCATCTACGGTAAGCCTAACCCTATTACATCCGGCACAAAAGATGGGATTAGCGTACGGTTTCACAACCTCGACCACAAGACCCGAAGGTAGAACATATCGTGGCCGAAAGTGTTTTTCTCTTATCTCAATCTTATTGGAGGTCTCGAAGAGTTTACGCTCTATTGAATCTAACCACTCGTGAGTGGAGAAGCTTTGTTTCCCTAAGCCTACGGGATGGAGTTCAATGAGGTGGAGTTCGTCCACTCCGACTGACTCAGCGAAGCTAATGATCTTTTCTACTTGATCTGTGTTCTTCTTGGTGAGGACGAAGTTCATCTTTACGGGCCTTAACCCTGCTGATACGGCTGCCCTAATTCCCTCGATAACCCTCCTTAGGCCATCAACTCCCGTTATCTCCTTAAATTTGTCCTCCTCCATGGCATGGAGGCTTATGTTGACTCTATTTAACCCGGCCTCCTTTAGTTTCACAGCCAGTCTATCTAAGAGGAAGCCGTTAGTTGTCATAGATATCTCCCTGACATCTGCCTCCTTTATTGCTCTTATCACGTTTATCAGATCTCTCCTTAGAGTAGGTTCTCCCCCAGTAAGTTTCACAGAGTTTATTCCAAACTCCCTCCCTACTTCGGACACCAAACCTATCTGCTCTGGGCTTAATACCTCACTCTGTTCCAGCCCTTCCCCTTCCATATGGCAGAAGAAGCAAGAGAAGTTGCAGACATGGGTGAGTGTGATCCTTAGATCCTCAAGAGGTCTCCCGTATCTGTCTATCATCAACACTTAATTACTTCCTTCGTTTATAAACTCGCATATGAACGACATGATATGTCCTAGGTGTGGAGTGAGGATGGAGTTCATATCAGAGGCAGAGAGTTCCGGTGAGAAGAAGACGATCAGGTACTTCTACAGATGCCCCGCTTGTGGAACGAAAATACTAGATTCCCAACTGACAATCTTGAGAGGCCAAGAGAAGATCCTCATCAGAATTCAGACATAGCCTTCCTCAGTATCGTTAAGTGAAGTGGAGGGAACATGGATAAAAGCTGTACGTTTCTGAGGCTCAGCGCCTTGAGGACAACTTCCCTGTCTTGTACGTAAATTGAAAGGAATTCTTTGACAACTCTTTCAAAACTTCTCACATCTTGGATGAACTTATATGAGATGAAAAGAAAGTATACAAGCAAGTCCCAGGCCTTTAACTCGTTTTCTTGGGTCCTCACAGCCTCCTCAGCGTCGATAACCCATACTCCATTATTTATGAGGAAGTTTTCATATTTTGTATCTCCTAGTGCAAAATCCTCCTCATGTATCTCTCTGAGGACATGTGCAACCTCTACGAAGTCCTCCACACTATTTGGAATCCTTCCATCTATATACTCCCTGACTATACACTTCTCATCAGTATCAAGATCAACTATAGTAGGCACCCTTACCTTTTTCCATGTGTAAGTCATGAAGTCGATCTCCCTAGACATTCTAGCCTTAGGACTCGCTACATACGGAAAAGAACGAAATACAGACGAGATGAAGTACCACTTCAAACCCACATTGGATCCGTAGCATTTCACAACATATTTCTTACCTCCGTCTTCGATAACCTTAGTCTGGAGATAGAGCGATCTTAGTACATTTTCTATGTTCATTTTCCAGGCAATATTATCCTCAATTGTTTAAATCTCTAAGCTTCGGTCATCAATAGGATTGACTGGATTCCATCAGTGTAGCCATTTCGTCTATGTACTTATAACCATCATCGGGGAAAATTAGGACCGTGGTCTTTGAATCTGCTAACTTTAAATAGGCGTTCACTGTGGCCCCTGAGCTTAACCCAACTAATATCCCTGTACTCCTAGCTACCTTCAGAACACCATCCATTGCCTCCCTCGAAGTGACCTCAATTACTCTGTCGATCTTGGCCTCTAAAGCTAAGGTGTCGCCGTTCTGTCTCTTTATCCCAGGTATCCTCTCCCCGTCGGCTGGCTGAACTCCCACTACCTCTACATCGTCTCCATATTTCTCCTTAAAGAATTTAGAGAGACCGGCTACATGTCCTCCCGTTCCCATGGTAGCTATAATTCTTTGGGGTATCTTACCCATCATCCCAAGCTGTCTATCTATCTCCTTGGCTGTAGTCTCGTAATGAGCTAGTATGTTGAATTGACTCTGAAATTGATTTAAGTGATACATACTAGAGCTCTTGGAGAACTCTTTAACCAACGGAATTAGATCGTTAGTAGATTTTCCCGCCTCAATAAGCGAAGCACCTAATATTTTCATTGCTATCTTGAAGGATTTGGGGGCCGTAGTCGGGATGAAAGCCACAAATTTTCTATCGAATATAGCTGAGAGAGAGGAGATAGCAATTCCTATGTTCCCTGAGGTAGCTTCTGTGATGTTTTCTGCACCCTTTCTTAGGGCATCTCTGAACAAGAACCACGCTGTCCTGTCTTTTATACTTCTACTGAAGGGGTTGAAGAACTCCAACTTCCCCCAGACATCTTCTCCTATAGATAGTTTTAGGAGTGGCGTTGGCCACATTCCTTCTAAAAGTTGAACTGGATCCTCAAATACCCTGAGTTCAGGGTACACAATACGCATCTACCCAACACTCATGCTAAGTCCAGATATAATAAACCTATCTCTTCAACCTAAGCTTGATCACTAGTTTATTACCGTCCCTACTGTATCCCAAAAACTCATTTCCAGTCTCATTGCACCATTTTTCCAATTCTTGGGCAACGGCCTCCCACGGCGATTTCACTATGATCTCCTCTTCAGAAGGGGGAGTTAGAGATCTCCATAAACGCATTACCTTCAATATCACTACGGGGCACACTTCGCTAGTTTCCAGGACCTTCATAACGTGACCACCACGTCAGAATCCTGTGCCTCTTTAAGGTATGTTATTCCTCCAGAAAGTTTCACCGAGTCGAGGAGATCTTCCTTAGATAGCCTAGCTATTTTTAGACCCACTTCATCCACGAAGAACTCCACCCCCTCCTTTATTGCCTCTTCGATTAATTCTTCAGCGTCAGGTATACCTATCCTTTTCATCTGGGTCGAGACAAATAATCTAGCTAAGAAGCCTAATCTAAGTTTGGCTCTCCCCTTGAACTTTTTGGTGAATAACAAAACCGCCTGTGAAGTCACGAAGAATTTTACAGTCCAGTCAAGCGATCTAGCGTCTAACGCGAGCACAAGTCCGTGATACAATTTGTCCATACTGTTATCAGCCAATAGTATAGTAAGCTTACCCATAGGGATACTCGTCTATCCCTAATTTATAAAGATGGGTTTGAGGAGACGGAAAACTTTGCCGTTCACGGAGGAGATGGATGGGATAAATGTCGGCTAACAAAAACGAAATAAAGAATGAATAGAGAAAACCCCTATTTCCTGAAGGCTGGTCCTACTAAGGATCCATGGCTTAATTCTCCACCTGGAGAAATTAAGGCACCAAACTTCCTCTCACCTTTCCTCTTTAATGCTGCAGGATAACTGATTGTCACGGCTGAGGCTCCTATTCGAGCCTCAGTTCCTATGACACTGTGGGTGATATAGGACTTAGAGCCTATTACTGCCCTCCTCCCAATTAGAGAGTGAGCGACCTCGCAATAGGCTCCAATCACTGCCCCCTCTTCAATCGAGGAGTAGTCCCTAATCAGGGAGAAGGAACCTACATAGGCATTTTTCCCTATGTAAGCTGGGCCTTTAAGTATTGCATAATCCTCTACAATTGCCCCCTCCTCAATGACTACGTTCTTTCCTATGATGGCCGTACTGGATATAGTGGCCCTATTTGAGATAAAGCTGTCTTTCCTATTGAGAAGATTTTCTATGGCACTTAATAGATCCTCTGGAAATCCTACGTCAACCCAAGGGCCTGACCATATGAAGTAAGCAGCTCTATCAGCTATACTTTCGAGATAGTCCAGAAACTCGCTGAACTCTCCCTTAGGTAATACATATGCTCCAGCCAAAGCTAACGTGGAGCCTTCTTTCACTATATGTAATCTCTCGTTTAATTTAACTAACCCATACGTATCCAATCCTTCGTACACTGGAACAGTAGACAGTACTGGTCTGCCACTCTCGTTATACCTTCCTATCAACTCGGAGTAGAAGTTGTCTGGTGCTATAATGTCTCCAAAAGCTAGGACGAAGTAATCGTCCACTCTCTCCATACCGTCCCTAATTGCACCGGAGATACCTGGAGTGACCTGCCTTATGAACTCCATTGAGGCATCTATGCCATCAAGGGCGTCCTCTATCTGTTTTCCCTTATCATTGACCACCACCACAAACTCCCTAATCCCTGCCTTCCATAGACCTTCTACCACATATCTTACTACTGCCTTGCCAGAGACCTGTATTGCTTCCTTCTGCTCCTTCTCCGTATACGGCAACAGGTTCTCTCCTCTGCCTGCGGCCAGGATTACTGCCTTCATTGTACTGTCACCGTCTTTGCAAGATTCCTAGGCCTGTCAGGATTTACTCCCTTACACTTTGCAGCATAGTACGCTATTGCTTGGATGAGTGGTGCCATAGCCAATGGGGCAAGTCTAGTATCGCTCACGCTAACACTCACTTCCCTCCATACCTTGAGCTCCTTGTTATCGCTGAGTCTGTTGTTGATGCTGAGAACTATGGTCTCCGCACCTCTAGCACTCATTTCCTTGATGTTATTTGATAGCTCCCCTACAAATTCTCCTAAGTTAATGAAGACAACAGGGAACCCCTTTTCCACGAGGGCTATAGGTCCATGTTTACTCTCGCCTGCGGGATAAGCCTCCGCGTGTATGTAGGCAATCTCTTTAATCTTTAGTGCACCTTCAAGGGCCATGGGAACACCTAAACCCCTGCCCAGATAATAGGCGTTACTCTTCTTGCACAGTTGGGTTCCTATTTCTAGGGCATACCCCATTGCCTGTAAGGAGTTCGTAACAGTTTGTTCGGCCTCTTTAAGGTATTCTACGTCCTCTCCAAGGAGGTTAGAGGAGAGAAACAGTAGAGCTGCAACCTGTGACGTGAACGTTTTAGTCGCAGCAACTCCTACTTCAGGTCCGGCCCTAGTATGGAGTGCGATGTCGCTTTCGTGGGATATACTGTTACCCAGAGTATTTGTAAGTGAGAGTATCCTGGCTCCATTAGCCCTATAATGCTTCGATGCAATTAAGGAATCCATCGTTTCCCCACTCTGACTGATCACCAGAACCGCATCATCTTCAGTTGCTCTGAAATAGTGATGCTCCGAGGCTATTACAGGTATGGAAGTGAGACCAGCCTTCTGAAGCCTTAAAGCAAACATGAGTCCAGCGTGATAACTAGTTCCCGCCCCCACAACGAATATTCTCCTAGCTTCACTCAAGCTCTTAATGGCCTTGGAGACGATCTCGGTCTCTCTCATCATTGACCTTAACGTCTCCCTCACTGCCAAATGACTCTCCAATATCTCCTTATGCATAAAGGACTCGTAGCCCTCGTGAGAAGAGGCTAGGGACTCTGTGTCCTCTGTGTATAACCTACTATTCGTATCCACTCTCTCTCCTGAAAATTTTTCAATATATCTCTCTCTAGCGGATATATATCCAAACTCTTCATCATTTATTGGAATTATCTTATTGGTTACCATGAACATACTCCACGAATCGCTGGAGATCAATGTCATCCCGTCAGCTACCCCGATCTTCAAGGGGTTATTCCTCTTAGAGAAGAATATTCGAGGGTCACCCTTAATCACAACTAGAATAGCATGGTCTCCCTCTATCGATAGAATTGCCCTCTTGAAGGCCGTGAAATTGTCCATTCCCAGTTTTCTATAGTGTTCAATTAGGTGGGCCACGACTTCTGTGTCCGTCTCGCTCTTGAATTCATGACCTTTCTGAATTAGGTCGTTCTTGAGTTCAGCGAAGTTCAGTATAGTTCCATTATGAACTACGGCGATTTCACCCGAGCAGTCCGTGTGCGGGTGGGCGTTGATATCACTTGGCTCACCGTGAGTCGCCCATCTAGTGTGACCAAGGAAGACTTTCCCCTTCATAGTTGAGGGTGATCTCTTCTTTACAAATTCTTCTACGCTCCCTTTTGCTTTTCTTACCTCTATTCTGTCTTCGCTCATTGATGCCATTCCAACGCTGTCGTAACCTCTGTACTCTAACCTCCTCAGTATCTCAACAGTCAGCTCAGCCAATTTTCTATCACTGAGCTTCTCTGAAGCTATCCCTATTATTCCGCACATGAATAGTGCATCTATATCACTAATTTATTTCCTTTGTCGTCACTCCCGTCGAATTAATTTCACTGTTCACGATTTTGAGTCCCTTAGACTCTAAAAGGATTTCACTCTTGGGCTCTCTCACGCATATCACTGATCCTCCTCCACCTCCTCCACTCATTTTACAACCCTTCATACCTAATGACCTTGCAGTGGAAACTAGTTCGTCGATTGTCGGGTGGGAGACGCCCAATGAGGACAGGAGGCCATGATTCACATACATCAACTCTCCTAGGAGACTATCATCCCCAGATTCTAGGGCTTTCCTAGCTAGCTCAGTGACTTCTCCTATTACGTCCATGATTTTGTCAACTATGTGACCTCTGTCCCTCAGTCGCTTCACTCTCCTAAGGATCTCAGCTGTAGATGTAGCTCTCCTTATATAGCCAGCTGCAATTTGCAGATTACCGTTTATTCTCATGACGTCATCAGAGTTCCTAGGGAAGTAGAGGAGGCCTCCTAAGCTAGTCGTGTAAGTGTCCATTCTGCTTCCCAATCCTTGTACGCTCCTCTCTATCTCCCTTGAGATTTTGGCTATTTCCTCAGGGCTGTAGTTCAGTCCAATATATCTCGAGTATGAAGCTACCACACCAACTATCACTGCAGCACTGGTTCCTAAGCCGACAGATGGTTCCACAGTAGACTCTACCGACACGTGTACAGGTCTCCTATCCTGAAAATAGTTTAGTGCAGCTATAACGTAGGAGAGAACCCTGTTCAATTGTGAACTCTCTGCCCTCATTTCATCAAGGTCTACTTTTATATTTCCTATCGTCAAGGTGTTTGAGGAAACTATAGTTTTGTCACTCTTCTCCACTCTCACCTTCATGGTCTCAGATATCGCCATGGCTATGGCCGGATATCCGTAAACCACTGCGTGTTCTCCAAAAAGTGTTAACTTCAGGGGAACTATGGCTTCTACTGACCTCATTTTTAGCTTACATCTCCTTTAGACTTAATGGGACGTTTTGGGGCAAGAGAAGATCGTCCCCAGCCTTCACGGCTTGTACCAACTCCTCCAACTTCATGGGTCTTTGCTCCCCCGTTTCCCTTATCTTAACTGTTAGAGTTCCAGTCTTTATCTCCCTCTCTCCAACAATGACGACGAAAGGTATCCAGTCAGTTCCAGCTCTCCTTATCTTATTACCTAAAGAATCATCTATGTCGTCCACTTGAACTCTAAGGCCACGTTTCATGATTTCCTCCCCTATTTTCCAAGCTTCAGGGTTTCCCTTTATCTGTAACACCCTCACATGGATAGGGCTAAGCCATAAGGGCAGTGAAGGCGTATTCATTTTTTTGGATTGTAAAAGAAAATAATATAGTAGTACCCCCAGGTCAATCCTCAATATGTTTTCATGCTTTCTCGTCCATAGAACGTACGTATTTGAAGAGTCTGAGAAGGTCTCTGGAAGGCCAAAATCGCCTTTCCCTCTATAATTGCAAAATAATTTCGGATCCTCATTGACACAGGGCAACAGCCTACCGGTGGGCCTCACATAGTTAACTACCAAGTATCCCTCAGGGACATCCTCCGTGTTACCATATATTACTCCCTTTGCGTTCAACAATTTCTTCAGTCTCTCTATTATCGCTGCCTTCATGAAGCTAGCGTTGGGAGAATAGGGAAAACCGAACTTATGACAGACATCGAGTTCCTTCGATTTCTGGTACTCCGTCTCGTTAGTGATCCTCTTTGAGAGTTCGCTCAAAGGATGGCCATAACAGGTTAAGCTAAAAGACTTATACCATCCGAATGGTGCCCTACTGACGTTTAGTCCGATTTCTCTCAACCTCTCATGGAGTTTTCTTAGCATTACTAAAGCGATCGATGGTTCGGCGAGGTTTTGGGACAGGTGTGCGTAGGGATATATGACCACGCTAGTAGCGTTTACCCTCTTCACCACGTCCATTATGGACTCCTTAGCTTTTTCTACTGTTGAATCATCGTCTCCCTTCTCAACCGACGTAAAGACTACTAGTACGTTTTCCAGTGATAGCTCCCTAACCTCGGGTTCCTCGGCTTTCTCTATAGCCTTCTCCTTTACTTGATAGGAAAACTGAGAGGCGTGTATCAATAATAGTATCATACTTGAATCTCTTGTCCGTTTTCTGGTACTAAAACTTCTACACCAAACCTCTCCTTAACTAGACTGGAGAAGGATTGTGCACTATCTGGAGATGCGTGTACAATTATCAGTTTCTCCAGATTCTCTGAGGTCTTTATTATATCTATAAGCTGATTCCTACCAGCGTGGCTTGAGAAGTCGAACATCTGTAACCTTGCCTTCAATAGGGGTGAACCTTCGTCAAACTTTCCGATCTCAAGCAACCTTCTTCCAGGCGTGTTCTCGGCCTGGTAACTAACGAGGAATATCGCATTCTTAGGATTGTCGGCTATTTTCTTATAGTAATACACTGCCGGTCCTCCCTTTAGCATGCCGGCGCTGGCTACTATAACGGCATTGTTCCGCCAGGCTCTACTCCTATCCTCCCAACCTTTAACGTAGTGGAACTCTTCGTAAGCCTTCCTGAGGGCATCAGTATCATTAATGTATTGCGGGTTATTCATCATTATCTCCATTATTGTTCTAGCCATACCGTCGTAATATACTGGATATGGTATCTTATATTTAGCAAGTACTGCCAATATTTCCTGACTTCTAGATAAACTAAAGGCCGGAACTAGAACAGTCCCTCCTCCCTCCAAGACTTCCATGACGGACTTGTAGAATTCCTCTTCTACTTCGCTTCGAGGAGGATGATTAAACTTCCCGTAGGTGGCTTCAGTTATAATCACCTTCGACTTCTTCATTATCTCAACTTCAGCTGGTCTTACCAGCTTAGCATTGGTTACGTTGATGTCACCGGTATAGGCTATGTCTCCCTTTTCAGTCTTTACAACAGTTATGGCACTTCCAGGTATGTGACCTGCACTGGAGGTAGAGACAGTAAAGGGTCCTATCTCGGTCTCTTGCCAGTAGTTGAAAGTTTCAAAGTTATCCATGGTTTTCTTCACCTCTACCCACTCAAACGGCACCTTCTGTCCTGAAAGCTTTATGAAGTCCTTCAGCATCAGCTCCGTAATGTATTTGGTGATCCCAGTGCCGTAAATCTTCTTGGTAGTCGAAATTTGATAAATAGGTAAAGCCCCTATATGGTCCAGGTGAGCGTGTGATATCACGAAGCCACTCACCTTAGAAGGAGACTCCTGAAGAGGAAAGTTGGGTTCATCCTTTTGATTGAAGTTGACCCCGTAATCTAGGATTATGCTTTCTGAAGAGTTGGAGATTTCAATCCCAGCTCTCCCCACCTCTTGGCCTCCACCAAGTATCTTCACTGTATACTGCATTTGTGACAACAACGGTAACCGCAAATATTAAGTTTGAGTTACAACATTATTCCTCATAATGAAGGTAAAACCTAAGGATCTAAAGAAATTGGAGAGACTTGGAGTCAAGGCCGAGAATATAAATGCTACAAGAGTAGTAATAGAGACCCCAGAAGAGAATATTATAGTGGACTCGCCCATTGTGACCAAAGCCAACGTAATGGGTCAGGAAGCTATCACGGTCATGGGTCAGATAAGAGTGGAGAAAAAGTCACAGCCCTCAACGTATAAGGACGAAGACGTCAGGTTTATCATGGAGCAGACAGGGAAATCCGAGGCTGAAGCTAAGGAGGCTTTAGCCAAGGCAGGGGGAGACATAGCGAAGGCTATTCTGCTTCTGACCGAAGGGCAAGGCCCTTAAGCCCCTTAATCAGCTCCTCCTCTGTCCTTTTAGTGGATACTATAACGTTTATTCCCTCCCTGTTCGCCATGAGTATGGCGAGAGGATCCATCCTTATTGGTCTATGAAGGACAACAAGCTTCGGCTTTATTGGTGCTATCTTAAGGGCTATCATCGGAGATCTTCCACTAGTCACTTTAGTGAACACAAGTATTCTGTTGAAGGTTATGGAGAGGAACTGATAGAACTCCATTCCGCTAAGTGACGTAATGGCTTTTACGCTGTCCGTAATAACGTAACCGTAGACCTGGATGTTGTCTATATCGGTGCATAGGGGAACTCCATCCACGGCGACAACGACATCCTGGAGTGTCATGGGAGAGACGAAGTCTTTCATGTCAACTATGAAAGGAAAGTTCAGCGAGAAGACCTTTCCGAGTTCATTGACTATTTTGAATCCCCTCTTGGAGTCAGCTTCGATGAGTCCTTCAACGAATTTCTTCACGAATGCGCTCCCTGGTTGTCTTCTGTTTCTTTCGTAGTCAGCTATCACAGACTGTGATACTCCGAGGATTCTCGCCAACTCAGACTGTGAGATTCCAAATGTTTCTCTCCACTTTCTCATCGCAGTGCCTGGGTTCTCACTCCACACTATGTCTCCCGAGATCCTCTTGGCAACACTTTCAACAATGTAGTCAATAGTCATTGAAAACATTTTTAAAACTGGAAATTATAAGCTGATGTAAGGGCCCGTAGTCTAGCTTGGTTCAGGATGCGACGTTCGGGTCGTCGTGGTCCCGGGTTCAAATCCCGGCGGGCCCATATTATGGGAAGGTAATCTGTAACGATAGAACGAAGAACCTCATATGCGGTTATGAGCCTATTTTAAATTTGACCCTAAGATTTTAAGATTATCAATATTCAGTCTTATTAGTTGAAATTCACAAAACTATAATGATAATCATGATAGAACTTCGGAGCACCCTTCTTTTGGGAAACCAGGCGATAGCTCTAGCGGCTTTAGCCTCGGGGGTATCTGTGGCCGCAGGTTATCCAGGTACTCCATCAACAGAGATAATAGAGACGCTCATGGAATATAAAGACATTTACGTAGAATGGAGCACCAACGAGAAGGTTGCCTTTGAGACAGCTTACGGTGCTGCGATCAGCGGAGCTAGAGCGATGGCGTGCATGAAACATGTTGGAGTAAACGTAGCATCGGATTCTCTAGTCTCATCCTCATACACGGGAGTTGATGGGGCCTTGGTCATAGTTTCTGCAGGGGATCCAGGTATGTGGTCATCCCAGAACGAGCAAGATAACAGATACTATGGTCTCATGGCCCTAATACCCATACTGGAGCCATATGATCCTCAATCGGCTCACGACTTTACTGTAAAAGCCTTTGAAATTAGTTCTAGGGTCGGTCATCCAGTCATCCTAAACACCACGACCAGAGTGAGCCACGTGAGGGCCCCAGTAAAGACACTCCCCAGATCTTCACCAGTGAAGGGAAGTCTTAGGAAGAGACCAGACCGATATTCACTAGTTCCCGATGTAGCCAGGAGAGACAGGGATCTACAACTGGAAAGATGGGAGAAAATAAAGGAGGAACTGGAATCTTTAGTTGTAGTTTCGGGATCAGGCAGAAAGGCAATAGTCGCTTCTGGGATTTCCTATCCTTACGTCAAAGAGGTCCTAGAGGACTGGAGACTACAGGACGAGGTCAAATTAATCGGAGTCTTCTCACCGGTGCCCCTACCTGATAAGGTTGGGAGGGAACTCATGGACGTTGAGGAAGTTCTTGTTGTAGAGGAACTGGAACCTATTGTGGAAAACCAGCTCAAGTCCTTCGTAGTAGATGAGGGGCTTCACATAAGGGTACAGGGAAAGAAATTGACTGGAAGATCTGGAGAAATGACGCTCAACAGGGTAAGGTTAGCCATATCCAAATTTATGGGGCTAAATTCAGAAGTCCTTGAAAGGCACCTCCAACCTAATGTTCCACCCCGACCTCCGGCTATGTGCCCAGGATGTCCCCACAGATCCAGTTTCGTCTTTATGAAGAGGGGGGTAATCCTAGGAGGAATGAAAGAGACCTTTTATTCGGGGGATATTGGCTGTTACTCCTTAGGAGTGCTTCCGCCCTTTAACGTACAAGATAGTCTCATCTCCATGGGGAGTAGTATAGGAATAGCAAACGGCGTTTATAGGTCAACAGGAACTATCCCTGTGGCAGTCATAGGGGATTCTACCTTCTTCCACGCAGGACTTTCTTCACTTGCCAACGCCGTATACAATAACACTCCACTCCTAGTGGTGGTCCTGGATAATAGATCTACCGCGATGACTGGACAACAACCCAGTCCGTCTGAAAATATGGACATAGCTAGGGTAGCTGCGGGATTAGGGGTTGAATATGTTAGCGTTGCTGACCCCTTTAGTACCGACTTCTCTAAGGCTGTTGCTAATGCTATCTCTTGGGTCAAAGTAAATAAAAAACCAGCACTATTAATAGCGAAGAGGGCATGTGCACTTAAAGCCGTTGAGGGTTTTTCTGAAAGACCTCTAGCTTTCGTCAACGAGGATAAGTGCACCGGATGTACTATATGTTACGATCACTTCACATGTCCTGCTATTATGAGGAAAGCCAATAAGAAGGCGCACATTGATCCCAGGGAATGTATAGGTTGTGGTGCTTGCGTACCCATCTGTCCCTTCAACGCAATACTCCTGAAGGGGGAGAAGCCTGAGGGATGGGATAGGGCATGGTTAAGCTAAACATATTGATATGCGGGATAGGTGGCCAGGGAGTAGTCACCACAGGTAAGATACTGGCAGAAGCCTTTAGTAGGAGGGGTTTCAAAGTTATGGAGGCCGAGACTCATGGGTTAGCACAGAGGGGAGGAGCAGTCAACGTTCACGTAAGAATTGGGGATATTGAAGTTCCTTTAATTCCAGAAGGAGGGGCAGACTACATGATAGCATTAGAAGCCACTGAGTTGTTGAGAAATATTAATTTCCTTTCTAAAGATGCAGTGATCTTCGTAAACGCAGAGACGAAACCCTCGGCACTGCCAGGCCAACCTATGGTAGATCTGAATTATATCCTAAGTTTCTTGAAAAAGTGGAGAACATTCGTTGTTGATTGCCGGAAGATCTCGCAGAGTAGCGGAGGTTATTGTAATATTGCAATGTTAGCCTACTTGTTCCAGTTTGGCCTAAAGGAATTATTGGACATCGAAGACATTTTGTCGGCTATCCCTGGAACGGTCAATAAAAGACTATTCATTGAGACGGTTTCTGCGAGCCAAAATTACGTAGTGAGTGGACCGGCCGGGATTTGAACCCGGGGACCTCTCGGTGTCCTGCTCAGTGGTTGCAAGCCGAGCGCTCTTCCAGGCTGAGCTACCGGCCCACACACTTTCATCGTATTTATGGAGCTTTAAGATTAATTCTCGCCTTGCAAGAAAGCGTTCTCGGTACCACAACTCCCATAAAATAATTCTATGCATTGGTACAATGGTCTGTCCATAATTATGATCTAAAAAAAAAGACGAAATGAGTTTCTTACTTCAATTTGAAACTTATTTCACATAAGTTTCTCAAGAGCTCTATCACTCCTTCACCCTCACCTTAGCAGTTCAAGGATCAATAGCTAATTCATTTTGTTTAGCAAGTCTTATAATAATCAATTGCCAATTTAGGCTGAGCATGAACAGAGAATCAACAGAATTCTACTGATTTAAGGTCAAGAATTACAATCTGCAACGGAGCCCTGAATCGCCCTGGGCATTTTCCCTTAAACTATCTATTCTACGGAAAATCATTTCTTCGTAGTCAAAGATTTCCCCTTATTCTCAGACAAATTGGGATTAGGTATCACCACAGTGATCAGGAATCCCTCTCTCTTAAGCCTTTCTATTTCTTTGATAAGCGATCTAGAATATTCAAGCCTTATTATCATTGGTTCTGAAGTATCTAGGTCTGAAGACTTGATATATTCCACTAGTCTTTTGTGTCCCAAAGGGATTAGTACTACGTCCGCCTCGGTTTCCTTGATGATATCCCCTATACCAATGTTCAGCTCAAGTTCAGTAGCCTTGCTCCAATTCACCAGCTTGACCATTTCTACATCTTTTCCGACTATCCTCATTATATTAATATTGTTTAGGCGTGGCCGTAATGTCACGCACTAATATAAATTGGTATTACAAGAAGCAACCATGTTCGTACTACTCTTGAGGAACGTTCATCTTCAGGAATTTATCGTTAATGTGGAGAATTCTGAGGGAAAAGTTCTATTCCCAGAAAGAGTTTTGGTTCTACTCCAACTATAGGGCTGGGTATTGAGAGAGTGTCACAAGTGGCAATAATTGAATAAATTTATGTTCAAATTATCCGTGAATAATCCATTCGAGGTAGGAGTTATCTAGAAGTTCTGAATTTCCTCTCGGATGAGGGTCCGTAGTAACACTTAATGGGGAGGTCGTAGTACTGGAGCCTGGATATCTGCTCCAGCCTGAGCCAATTCTGGCAAGAGCCGACCCACGTAATGTGGCATCTCTTGGTAAGTCGATTTTCCTTTCACTGATTATTTCATTTTTCAATAAATTGAATGTCTTCCTTGATATTGAGAGATATAATTCACCCCTGTTCCTTCCCGCTCATAATTCGATGCTTCTATAGTGTTTTGTTCGTTCAAATATTCCCACTTTGGACTCTCTTGAGGGTCAAGTTTTACGTTAGATCGTAACGAACAATGAAAAAGGAGTCATATATGTAGAAGGAGTCATATGTGTAGAAATGGCTTTCATTGTTTCCCTTGCCATATTGGATTACCATTTCCAGTTCTTTGATTAACCCATAGGGCTAATACGAACATAAGGGTGGAGAAACGATTCAAATAAGCCAAATGGACTGACTTAGCTAAACCACCCTTGACTAAACTAACGATGCTCCTCTCGGTTCTCCTACTTACTGCTCTAGCTAAATGAAGAAGAGATGCAGCAACGTGCCCCCCAGGTATGACGAAGTTTCTTAGAGGAGTCAGTTGATCGCCATAAAATTCGATTTCATGTTCGAGTTTCCTTACTTTATCTTCCCCAAAACCACTGTCAAATCCAGCTATCTCTGAAGAGAGCTCAAATAGGTCCCTCTGAAGACCCTGTATCAGGGATTTTACTTCAGGATAAAAACTGACGACTAGTCCAAGTACCGAATTCAATTCGTCTATGTTGCCAAGTGCTTCTATCATCTCGTCGTCCTTCCACACCTCTCCTTTTGACGGGACTTTAGTCTTTCCAGAATCGCCCAAGCCAGTGTACCACTTCATTTTGCTCATGTTCTCAAAGGTAGTTATGAGAATTATGCACAATATATCTCAATGAGATGCAGTTCCGTATCGATAATTGAGTCTAACGAACTACTTGGGGGCACTACCGCTCTGTCCACGACAGTTAAATGGGATTTCCCGTTTGGAGAAGAAAGTTTCTACAACGTTAGATCATGTCAATTAGTGGATCGAACTCATCTTTGAGTGGACCGGCCGGGATTTGAACCCGGGACCTCCTGGGTGCGAACCAGGCACTCTTCCAGGCTGAGCTACCGGCCCACAACGGAAATTCGGCGTCCAGTATTAAAATAGTTACCCAATACCTAGGCTTCTGGAGACTTTCTACTCTCCTTATAACTCCATCGAAAGTATTCTGTTTTTAATAGTTTAATAAATGTATATCGAACATGATTTTGAATGACGCTGAGAGTCATCTTCCCAACATTTATAATAGTCCCTTTGTTCAATTGAAACGTAATGAGGCTACCTAATAGCGTATTTGTGATAAAAATCGTATCTATTATCGTTCAGATTTTCCTTCTCTTGGGACTAGGTTTCGCAGTATTAAGTACGATATTACAGATAATCTCAAGCTTACAGTTTGGTTTTCTGTTAGTAGCGTCAACAGTCTTAGAGAATGTCCTCCTCATCATTGTCTTCTTAGAAGTTTACTTGAGCGCTCTTGACTTTTTTGAGGGAAGAGGCAGAAGCGTGGTCTACGTTATAGATGCAATGTTGTCTTTTGTAGCTAGGGAAATAATAATTGAAATTCTAGCTCCCCCAGTTAACGCGATAGATTTGCTCACTCTATCTGCTCTAATAGCATCGGGCGCTTTCGCTAGGTTCATTCTTACAAGGAGATCGAGATCTTCAAGGAGAGGTGGTAGATATAAGAGAGGATCAGCCCAATGAGATTGGGCCATTGGAGAGTTAGCTTGTCCTCTCTAACCTAATAGCTTGCGCGAGCTTTGATGCCATATCGACTACCTGGGGAGGTATATCCGCATTCCAAAAACCATTAAAGGATAAATTCCTTAAGAACGGTATCTTCACTATACCGTAGATGGGACTGACACCAACCTTTATTTCCTTATTCATATCCTCTTGCCTTATCATGTTGACAGTGAAGAAGTCCAGCAGCCCCGAGTCTACCTGACTCGTTTCCTTTAAGATCATCATATAGGAGGAAATCATCTTTTCCGTGGATTTTATAATGAAATCATGGGGTGGTGAAACTGCTATAATGTGGGAAGAGTCCGAACGGGTCCTATAGAACAGTTCTAACTCGTATGATGCAACCCTATCGTAAAGGGGGAGTCCATAGTCGAGAATTAGAAACTCTGCTTCATCGATAATCTCGTCATATATATCCTTGAGGTTGGGTGATTCATTAAGTTGGATAAAGGGCAGATGAAAGGAAACTATCTTAAGTTTACCATCTTCTGCAATGAAATCGTGTCCAACGGTCAGACATCCCTTAATCCCCATGATGTTACTGATGGTCCTCGAGCTGCTGAGATCAAGAAGTACGACAGAAAACTCATTGGCCAAAACTTTGGAGAGACCAAAGGCTATGGTGGACTTTCCAGTACCCCCCTTTGCTCCAAGGATAGCTATCCTATACATTCGTTCCCACAACTTTTGACTAAAGAATATATCTTTAATTGACCACTATTGTCATTGATACTTTATATTCGCTAATTATTAGTGAACATATGAGAGTTGCGATAAACACACAAACTCCCCCAGTGAGGTTCACGCTAACTTACAGGGATCTTCTAGAGAAATATGGGGACCTGGAACTACCAGTGGACCTTTCATTGTTATCGGAGAGCGATTTTCAGGTGGCTGTAGGGGGAGTAGCACGCATGATGTTAGGCTTGATCAGGAAGATGAACTTAGGAAGAACCAGATGGGTAGCATTAGGCCCTGGTTACCCTCCGCAAGCATCTCTTCAAAACATCGAACTACATTTGGTAGACCTCCCCCCAAACATCCTTTCTCCGTATACCAAGTTCAAAGAGGGTCTTTACAATGAGGCTCATGGAACTTCGAGATATAACATTGTAGGCCAAGAGTATATAGCCTATGCCACCTATAACTGGTATTCAGCGAGTAAGCTTCTAGAGTTTTACCTGGACACTGACGTATATTTTGTGAATGATTTTCAACAATTACTAGTAGGAGGCATAATAGGTCCCTCGGCACCTGCACTGTTGTGGTACCATATTCCCTTCGTGCCTGAGAAGATGGGAGATAGGACTAGGGAATTTTTAGTAAGGTCTTTCGAAGGATTCGATTTAGTTATACTCAGCACTAGGAGAGACCTCGAAGGGTTAGTTAGAGCTGGGGGGAAAGTAAGAGCAAAACAGATATATCCTTTCATAGATCCGCAGGCTTACGAAAAGCCTAGTACCGCAGAACAGCAATCTACCCTAAATAAGTTCGGCATAGGTGAAGATGAGAAGGTAGTCCTCCTCGTGGGTAGGATGGATCCAATAAAAAGCCAAGATATAGCAATTAAGGCCATAAAGAAACTAGACGCCAAGTTAGTTCTGGCTGGAAATGGTAGTTTCACGAGCAAGACCCTTGGTCACGACAAGGCTAGTGTTTGGGTCAAAAAACTTAGAGACCTGACACAAGAAACAGGAGTTAAAGACAAAGTTATCTTCACAGGGTATGTTACTGAAAAGGAATTGGCATCCCTTTACATGAGGAGCGACGTAGTCATTTTGACGTCAAGAACTGAAGGGTTCGGTCTGACTGTCTGTGAGGCTTGGAACTATCAAAAACCCGTAGTAGTTAGTAAAGGTGCAGGGGTCAGTGAACTAGTAATAGAAGGAGTGAACGGTTATACCTTTCCGTCCGACTCATACGATGAGCTTGCTGAAGCTATAAGGAGAACGTTCAAGGAAGGCGATAAGTTAGGTTCTATGGGTAGGGAGACCTTAAGACAATGCTCCTTAGAGTATGCTGTAGACAAGATTAAGGAAGCCATGGAAGAGGCGATGAAAGGTTATCCAAAGAGGGAGACGGATTGAAGTTCTATGCGTTTCTCTCCAATGGACTCACTTCGGCTTTAGAGAGAGACGGAAACATAGAATGGTTCCCCACCCCTAGATTTGACTCCCCATCCATATTTACCAAATTACTGGATCAAGAAGGAGGTTCGTTTAGCGTATTACCTGACGACGAAGATTACGTGGTCTCTAGTGAATACGTGGAAGACAGTATGATTCTAAGGACGAAGTTCAAGACAAAGAGAGGTCAACTTGAACTGATAGACTTCCTGCCTCTCTCTCCCAGCCATAATATGAATTTATAACAGCGAAATTCCTTTCGTCTCTGATATCAAAGTATTTTTCGATTATGGTCTCATTAGACCTGGTGTGAACGTGCATAGGAAGGGCTTGATATATAAGAACCCGAGATCTCAAGAGGGAGTAGAACTTGAGTTAAGAGGCAATTATTGCATTGAGGATACAAAGATAAAGTTTAAGCCAGGTCAAGGCTACTTATATCTCCTGTATTCGAAGGATCTACGATACGGACTTTTCAGTAAAAAGGGAGAAGTTTATTCTAAGCCCTATGAAGCCTTAGAAAGAACCCTAACGTTTTGGAAAAATCTTATAATGAGATCTAGACAAATTACGAAATTAAAGAGATTTGAGCAATTTTATAGAAGATCATTAAGCGTCATTCTAGGTCTTATGTACTTCCCGACTGGAGGACTCATAGCGTCTCCCACAACATCTCTTCCAGAGATCATAGGCGAGAGCAGGAACTGGGACTATAGATATGTGTGGGTTAGAGACGCTTCCTACGGTGCAGAGGCACTGATAAAGGCCGGTCTTCTGAGTAGGGCTAGACACGTGCTCAACTTCTTATCTAGCGTGGTTGATCCTTCTTCTAAGAGCTTCGATCACCCGTTCTATGGTATAGACGGGACATCACCCCCAGAAGAACAAGAACTAGAGTGGTTGAGAGGTTTCCAAAACTCTAGGCCGGTTAGGATAGGTAACGGTGCATACATGCAGGTGCAGAACGATATTGAGGGAGCATATATGCATTCCCTGCATCTTTATTATAAGGAATCCAAAGACAAGCAGTTTCTCTTGGATAACTGGTGGGCAGTGGAGGCCATAGCAGACTGGGTCTCCAATTCCTGGTACAGGAAAAGTACAGATATTTGGGAACAAAGAAACGTCAATGAACATTTTGTTCATACCAAGATAATGAATTGGGTAGCTCTAGATAGAGCATCAAAACTAGCACAGGATTTAGGAATGGAGAAATGGAAGGATTGGAGGAACGTTTCAGAGGAAATCAGGAGTTCTGTCATGGAAGAGGGCTACTCAAAGGAGCTCAACTCTTTCGTTAAGTATTATGGTTCACAAGAGATAGATTCAGCTTTACTCCTCCTTCCCCTTTACGGTTTCATAGAGGCTACAGATCCGAGGTTCTTGGGAACACTGAAGAGGATAGAGACAGAATTGGCGGTGTCACCAGGCCTATTCCTAAGATATAGGGGGGACTTCATGGGAGAAGCACTTAATCCTTTCACTCTAGTTACTCTATGGATGGCCAGAGTGTATATAAGGCTGGGCAGAACTAAAGAGGCCTCTAACATACTTGAAGTTCTCCAGTCATGTTCCACTGATCTTCTGTTGCTAGGAGAGCACATAGAGAAAGGAACATGCATTCCAAGAGGTAATTTTCCTCACCTTTTCCCCACGTCTGGTGTAGTAGTGACTGTCCGTGAATTGGAAGAAAGTCTTCAAGACACTCATTTAACATGAGAAACAGTGAAATATTTAATTACTTATCAATGAAACAGTAAGAGTGTGAAAGTATGTTTGAAAGAATTTTAGTTCCTTTCGATGGTTCAGATAACTCCAAGAAAGCCCTACAGGTAGCCATAGATCTAGCGTCCAAGTATGATAGTAGACTTTACATTATCGAGGTTGTGAACGAGACGATATTCTACAGCGTAGGTATCCTTCCTCCATTGAAGGAATTAGAGTCCATGGAGAGAAAAGCCAAAGAGGATGTTAAGTTTGCAGTTACGGAGGCGGAGAGAGTAGGGGTGAGAGCTGTGGGGGAAACATTGGAAGGCGACCCCGCTCAGGCAATTCTGGACTACGTCGACAAGAACAGTATCTCTCTGATCGTGATGGGAAGCAGGGGTCTATCCACGGTCAAACGTGTTTTCTTGGGCAGTGTTTCAAGTAGGGTTGTACAAGAAGCGAGAGTTCCTGTGCTGATAGTCAAATAGCTTTTTATTGAGTGAAGTTATAAAGATATATTATCTATGCTGGACACGCTCTTAGGGATTATTGACTATTTGAACCAGGATAATGAAGTTGAGGCCGCAAAAAGGCTGATAGAGGCCACGAGGTATATAGAGGACGAAAACCTCATGAAAATAGTTGGAGAGATAGAGAAGGAAATTCATGATATTAAAAATACAGGCCTAAGCGAAGAAATGACTGGGGAACTGGCCCAGGAACTGGAGCGTATAGAGGACGAATTGAAAGCTCTGAAAAGAAGGAAACTGAAAATTCTAGTAATTTATGCTATCGATAGAATGAGCAACGGAAACTCTGTCGTTCTCCAAATGATTAGGAGACCGACATACGTTAGGAAACCACAAACTTTCATGTAGAAGCCGCGGCCGGGATTTGAACCCGGGGCCTCTGCCTGCCCAGGTAGGTTACCAGGGCAGCGCTCTAGCCAGGCTGAGCTACCGCGGCACTATAGAGATCAGCCCTAGAAAGTACAAAAGTTTAACTTATCCACCTGCTTGTGCTCCTTCTACCAGAAGTCAAGGACCGAAACTACTCTGTTACTTACTCACCTGCGGTGAGGGATATTCGTATTATCATCTCAGCGTTAACCAAAGATAATATAGAACTGGAGTCCTTTCCTAGGAACTCCTTCGAATTCAGTCCATTTCCACCTCATTAACTTAATTCGGTGTCCGTCACTCCAATTATTAACATCGTTCTCTTATAGTCATTTTAATTCAAATTAGAAGATCATAATTGGCTAAAATAGAATGGAACATAGATTAGATATACAAAGTCGGTTGAGTGTCTCTACCTCTTTAGACACGGCTTCACGTGATGAAGAATGGATATAGAAGATGTGAAAGTCATAAGGAGCATTTACACGGAGCTTAGAGCTAGGATACCGTCCGATTGTGCTGAGATATTAGACAAGCATTTCTCAAACATTATTAAAGACATTAAAACCTTCGGCATAGAGGGAGCACTGAAGAGATGGAACGTGGGGGAAGATGAGGTAGAGCCTATCATCGAGGACTAGAATTCGTGGCCTTCTAGTTTCAATAGTTTTCTTTTTATGTCAACCCCCCTCGAATAGCCTCCAATCCCGCTTTCCGCTATAACTCTGTGACAGGGAACCAGTAATAGAGTTTGATTTTTGGAAAGGGCGGTCCCGACAGCTCTGGGTGAGCTACCTATCCTCTCAGCAACATGCTTATAGGTAGTGATCTCTCCCCATCGTAATTTCATGACCTCTTTGAAAACTCTCTGTCTAAAGGGGTTCATGGGCAATCTAATTTTTACCGTAAACTCTACCCTCTTTCCCTGGAAATACATGTCAAGTTTTTGAAAGAGATCCGAGAACCACTCGTTATTCATGAGGCCCTTCTCTACGCAATCGCAAAAGTCAAGCATCGTAATTTCGTCATCCTCTGCGATGACCGTTATAGGTCCAATGGAACTCTTATAAAGGCCGTATCTTACCTCAGTCATGATATCATCTTTAGAGCGACGTTCTCGGTGTTCCTCTCTCTTATTTCTTCTACTAGAGCTTCTAACCATCTTTCTAAGGGTACACCCTTAACCTCAATATTGGATCTTCCCCTCACTGTGACTTTATTTTCTGGTGCTTCCTTCCTACCTACTATAACTATATATGGCACACCTTCATCGTAAGCTCTCTTAATCCTTTTAGAGAGAGTCTCTCCACTAGGGTCTAGCTCCACCCTAATACCTTTGCTCCTGTGAGCCTCAGCCACTTTCACCGCATACTCGTGAATATCCTCAGTAATGGGTAGTACCCTCACTTGAACTGGGGAGAGCCAAGAGGGAAGCTTGCCCTTGAAGTGCTCAAGTAGGATTGCCATCATTCTGTCTATGGAACCATAGATCGCCCTATGAATTATTACTGGTCTCTTCTTACTTCCGTCCGCATTTACGTATTCCAGTTTAAACCTTTCAGGTAAGTTGAAGTCTACCTGAATTGTGGAAAGTTGCCACCACCTTCCCAAGCTGTCCCTAATATCGAAGTCTATCTTAGGCCCATAGAATGCCCCCTCCTTCTCCTTTATGATGAATGAGATACCAAGTTCCCTGAGAGCTTCGTGCAACGCGCTGGTTGCCTTCTCCCATTGCTCGTCTGTCCCAATGCTCTCGTCCGGCCTGGTACTCAAGTTTATCCTAACGTCGTCCCCCTTGAAGCCAAACTTTCCTAGAACTTCCAAGGTCTTCTTTACTAGAAGTTTAACTTCCTCCCTAATCTGATCTTCCCTAAGGAAAATATGTCCATCATCCTGAGTGAAACCACGTATTCTGAGGAGACCGTAGAGTTCTCCCTTTTTCTCCCACCTATACACGTTTCCAAACTCGGAGAACCTGATGGGTAAGTCCTTGTAACTCCTAACCCTCGACTTATAGATGAGTATATGTGCGGGGCAGTTCATCGGCTTAATTCCTAGTTCATCATCATCCTTCTGAAATATTAGCATCTTATCCCTGTACATCTCGTAATGCCCGCTTATCTTCCAGAGGACGGTTCTGAACACGTGAGAGGTATATACTTCGTTATATCCCATTGAATCATTTATTTGTCTCATATAGTTTATCATTTCGTTTCTTATCAGTTGACCTTTAGGGTGAAACAGCACTAGACCAGGACCACTCTCCTCATGGAAACTGAAGAGATCCATCTTTTCCCCAAGTACCCTATGGTCGGTCTCCGATGCCTTCTCTAACCACTCCAGGTAGTCCTTGAGTTGCTCCTCCGTTTCGAAAGCCACGGCCCTGATTCTCACTACCTGAAAGTCTGGGCTCACATGATGAACAGAGACGTTAAGGATTTTGAAGTACCTCGGATTACCAGAAGGTTTGGTCTCATCCAGGAGGCTGATCTCCCCGAACTTGCTTACAACCTTTCCGTTATTTATAGTGAAGTCATGATCTTTGTAAGTTGCAAAGTTCTCTGCTTCCTCTAGCGACAAAGAAGAATCGGCTATAACGTCAACGTAGAAGTCCCTTTCCCCAAGACCTATTTGATATACCCTTCGGCCTGCCTCCAGCATGTTCAGTGCGAGGACTATACCTCCCTTGAGCCATACAGCTTTGTACTCCATGGATAGCCTTTAAAATAGTTTAAGGTAATAATGTTATACGTTAATGCGGGATCTCTTGATCGTGGCCAGTGGAGGAGGCCACTCAGGTTTCGCCAAGGCTGTAGCGGATTATCTACCCTTTAAGCCGGATTTCGTGATTCCGACGGGGGATTCCTACTCGAGGAAGCTCTTAGAACCCTTGGCCAACAAGATATGGGAACTACCTAAGCCTAGGGAACCCTTAGAGTCCGATCTACACGCAATCTATAAGGGTGTCGAGTCTCTGGTACAATCATCGCTTCTGCCCAAGTATAAAGTAATTCTAGCTACTGGGTCCAATCACTCATTGTTGCCGTCCTTCTTCGGTTACCTGAAGGGATCTAAGGTGTTCGCCATCGAGAGCCAGGACAGGATATTCACGAGAGGGAAGGCTATCAGGATCATTTCTGCATTTGCCAAGGGTGTTTTCCTTCACTGGGAAGAACAGAGGTCACTATACAAGAACGGAGTTGTGGTCGGACCTATACTCCAGAGGCCCAGGTACGTTCCCAAGGACGAGGGATATGTTTTCGTCACAGCTGGTACAGAGGGATTTCAACGTCTGTTCGACGTCCTCGCCAAGCTCAAGTTACCCAACGTGATCCTGCAGACAGGAAAGGTGAACCCAGAGAGGTACAAAGGGTTAGGCTGGAAGGTCTTCGACTTCGATCCGGACATGGAGAAGTATTTAGCCAACGCGTCGCTTGTGATAACCCATCAAGGGAAGACTGCCATGGAGGCATCTATTCTCTATAATAAGAGTGTAATCATGGTATTCAACAGATCCTTAGTGAGGGCAACTACTTTCTCCGACGCTAAGGCCTACGCTGAGATCATAGGGGCAACATTCATGGACGATCCAAACACTTGGGCTTCAGAGGTGGAGCTTCTGAACTCCATAAACTCACCCAGGAGGCCCAAGACCCATAAGCCCGGTACAGAAAGATTGGTTCAGGTGATCCTGAATAACCTTTGACGAGCTCATCCAAATATTTGAAAGGGAGAGAGAGGCACTGGCACGACAGGGATGGATAATCTCAGATCCTCGCTCTTTTAGATGGTGGGACAACTTAGAGTCGGCAGACGAGATAGTGATCTCAGCCTTCTTAGTCCAGATGACAAAGTGGGAAACGGTTAAGAGGATATTGTTGGCTCTCAGGGAAGAGGGTCTCTCCACCATCGAAGCTATCTCTAGGTTAGACGAGGAGGACTTAGCGAGAAAAATTAGGGCAGTGAATTTCTACAAGACCAAGGCAACTAGGTTGAGGGCCTTTGCATCTTTTGTGGTGGAGAACGGTGGGCTCAGTAACCTCCTAAAGTTAGAAATGAGGAGTGAACTACTCAAGGTTAATGGACTTGGAGAGGAGACGGTAGATTCCATTCTTCTCTTTGCCGGACATCAACCTGTCTTTCCGGCATCAGAATACTCGAGGAGGGTATTAAGTAGATACCTGGGAGTAGAGCTCAGGCGGTCCGAAGTACCTAAACTTGTGTCTCAAAACGTAACGAAAGATATCTACTCGTTTAAGATTTTGCATGCAGGTTTAGGCTCTGTTGGAAAAGCTTCTTGTTTACAAGGAACACCTAAATGTGATAGATGCATTCTTAAACAGTGGTGCAAAAGTAATTATAGATACCCATGAAGTTGTACGAGTATGAGGGAAAGCTTCTCTTTAAAAAAGTGGGAATACGGGTACCTAAGGGCGTTGTCACTAAGGAACCCATCAAATGGGATGGAAAGGCTGTAGTTAAAGCTCAACTCCTAGAGGGTGCGAGAGGAAAGAGAGGCCTAGTAAAGGTAACCGATGACGTGTATTCAACAATTCTCGAAATGAGAGCTCAGGGCATTGGAACCTTTCTCGTAGAGGAGTTTATACCCCATACACGGGAGATATATCTCTCCACCATGATGGACAGGGAATCTGGGAACCCCATGATAGTAGCCTCGCCTTTTGGCGGGATAAATATAGAGGAGAGTAAGGAGGTCAGGACGTTCAAGATCCCCTTGGATAGAAGGGTTATGAGATTCGATGTCGAAGCTGTAGAGAAGTATCTCGGTGTCAGGGGCTTAGAGACTGTACTCCGAGGCTTGCTAGACCTCGTTCTAACATATGATGCAGAGTTAGCTGAGATAAATCCTCTCGCCGTGACTGAGGAAGGTCTACTTGCCTTGGACTCTAAGGTTATATTGGATGACAATGCGCTCTATAGGCACGAAGACATAATCAGTGAACTGGGAAGGAAAGAGGAGAGTGACTCATATGTGGAACTGGATGGAGATATAGGGATAATAGGCAACGGTGCTGGTCTAACCATGGCAACTATGGATCTGGTTAAGATAATGGGAGGTAGTCCAGCGAACTTCTTAGATGTGGGGGGAGGAGCAGATGCAGAAAAGATAGCCAAATCCATACTGCGTGTAGGGAATAACTCAAAGGTGAAGAAGATCGTCGTTAATATCTTCGGTGGAATAACGAGATGTGACGACGTCGCTAGAGGAATAATAGAGGCCTACAAACAGATAGGTAAACCCATTTTCGTTAGGCTCACTGGAACTAACGAAGAGGAAGGAAAGAGAATTCTCCAGACGTACGGAATAAAGACATACGAAGACGCCATCAGTGCCATAGGTGATGCACTACGTATGTGAATTCCAATACTAAGGTACTGGTCCAGGGAATAACCGGGAAGGAAGGTAGCTTTCATACCTCTCTCATGTTAAAGTATGGAACAAAGATAGTTGCTGGAGTGAGCCCTGGAAAAGGAGGTTCTAAGCTCAACGGAGTACCAGTCTATGACACTGTAGCTGAGGCCGCAAAGGAGCACGAAATAGATGCTTCCATAATTTTTGTACCAGCTAAATATGCCCCAGAGGCTGTTTATGAGGCCGTGGACTCAGGTGTGAAGCTCGTGGTTATAATTACGGAACATATACCCGTAGTGGAGGTAGCGAAGTTTGTGAGGTATGCTAAAGTAAGAGGTACAAGGATAGTGGGCCCTAATTGCCCAGGTCTTATAGCACCAGGCGAATCCCTCATAGGCATACTTCCCTCTAAATATTTCAACAGGGGAATGGTAGGCATAGTGTCCAGATCTGGAACTCTGACCTACGAGGTGGCAAGTATCCTGAGGCAATACGGTCAGTCTACTGTTATAGGTATAGGAGGAGATCCTATAATAGGTACCCCAATGCAAGAGGCCGTTCTCGATTTCCAAGACGACCCTGAGACTGAGGCCATAGTTGTTATAGGTGAAATAGGAGGTACTATGGAAGAACGCGTAGCTCAGCTCAAAAAGGCTGGTAAAATAACGAAACCGGTGGTAGCTTATATAGCGGGGATGACGGCACCTAGGGAAAAACGAATGGGGCACGCAGGAGCCGTAGTTTATATGGGTATGGGGACTTTCGAAAGTAAAGTCAATGCCTTCAGGGAAGCAGGGATTCCACTGGCAAAGACTCCGTACGAAGTCAAAGACTTAATAGAGAAGGTACTAAGAAAATAATTTTTAAGAAAACAATAATATTTTCAAAAACTTAGTGAGGTGGGTCATGAGCTTCTTGGCTTTATGGTTATTGTTCCTGTGTCTTCATCTACTTGCAGCATATACTTGACGCCAAACTTTTCCACCATGGACTTAGGTATATACAGGTTTAGAGGTAACGTATAGTATTCATATTCGTATATCTTTCCCCTCACCTGTTTCTTACCTATCAATCTTTTAGCTTCTACTTCTCTCTCTTTCATGAGATAAGAGTTACCTTCAGCTTTTTTAAAACTTTTTCCTGAAACCTTATTCATAAGATCAGGTGTTTTATATAAGGACCTACAGTAAACCGAACTTGTTTCCTAAAGTATAAAAGACGAGCTCGTTTTTTAAAACATGTGGGCTTATTCTCCTGAACTCGACGTCCATCTGTCCATCCACAGATCTCATCTTTAACATATATATCCAGTTGTTTTTACTAAAGAATGCATAATAGATACAATCGTTATACTCGCATAATGGGCCGAAATCTAATCTGATCCTTTCCCCATCGACGTTACTGAAGATGGAATGGAGAGACCAATCCATCACAACGATAACGTGCAGAGAATCAGCCTCTAATCGTATTACCACACCGATTTGCGAGATCTCAGTCTTATAAAGGGGTTTAAGCTTGACTCCCTTCAGAGAGGAAGCAATGCTAATGAATTCATCTTCAGTTAATGTGATTATCAGACCAGGTCCATCTAGGAGGATGTGTAGTCTTCGGTCTTTTGGTTCAGAGATGTGAATTTCGTTAATCGACAACGCTTCCTCGATTCCATCGAATGTGATCCTGTTTCCTTTCTTCTCGATCCTGACCTCTTCCCTCTTATTCATACGTCTAAGATAAGTAGTGCCTAGGAGAATTATAAAGGGGAATGCTATCCTCTTACCTTCTGATTGTTCTTTACGGCTCATCCGAAATTGTTTTTCTAGGACACTTTGTCCATAGGTTTTACAACTCTAAATCATAAAACAAGGAAAGTTTGTGGTAAGGGAATCTATTATCAAGGAGCATAAGAATAGAGATAATCGATAGATACCCTACTAAGGTGAGTGATGAGCGTGAAGTAAAATAACTTCCCTCGTGGACTCCCTAGAGATATCAGCCCCAGGAGTTTCTCCCTTCTTTATAAAGGGAATTAGGAGGTCTCTTTTTGAAGTCTATCGTAGATTGAATGCCAATGATTAACATCGCATCCCTAAAGTTAAAGTTAAATCCCATCGTCACTCTGGAACTTAATGAATCCAGTCCACATTCTGGCTAAGAAGGGAGATATAGCGGAAAGGGTGATCGTAGTTGGAGACCCTGGCAGAACCGAGCTGCTCTCTACTTTGCTCGTTTCTCCCAAGTTGGTGAACAAGAATAGAGGGTTCTTGATCTACACGGGTGAATACGAAGGAACTCAAATATCAATAGCTACCCATGGTATAGGAGGCCCTTCTTCTGCAGTGGTCTTCGAGGAGCTCTACATGCTTGGGGGACGTAAGTTCATAAGGTTAGGAACCGCAGGAGCTTTAGATCCTTCAATAGATCTGGGAGATTATATAATTCCCACAGGAGCTTCTTATAATCCAGGGGGACTGTTTTACCAATATTCTGGCGAGTTATCGTCAGTTTCCTCGACCCCAGATTTCTTCATAGTCAATCTCCTAGTTAACGCGTTCGCCTCGCGGGGCCTAAAATACTATTTAGGGAACGTGTTCAGTAGCGACGCGTTTTACGCGGAAGACGAGAACTTCGTTAGGAAGTGGTCAGGCAGAGGAAACATAGGTGTAGAGATGGAGTGCGCTACACTCTTCTTCTTAGGGAAAATGAGAGGAGCCAAAGTAGGTGCTGTATTGGTAGTCAGCGATAATCTAGCTAGAGGAGGAGATTGGATAACTAAAGAGGAACTGGAGGGCAGGGTGATCTCGGCTGCAAAATTGATTTTATCTGTATTGTCAAAGGTTTAACAATGAAGCTCATCAGAGATCCAGTTCACGGATATATAGAAGTGCCAGACAACATACTGGCTATAGTTTCTCACCCATTGTTTCAAAGACTAAGATACATCAAGCAGACTGCCTTAGCATACATGGTATATCCAGGCATGACTCACACTAGATTTGAACATAGCTTGGGTGCAATGCACTTAGCCTTGGAATTTTCCAAATACATAAAGGAGAACTCAGACTTGAAGTATTTGGACAAGACCCTCATGGAGCTGATCGCGACTGCTGGACTACTCCACGATATTGGGCATCTACCATTTTCACACACCTTCGAGAGTGCCCTGACTTTAGCTAAGGGCGTATATGGGATGGATGTTCCAGATAACGGCAAGAAAACTCATGTGAAGATTGGCATTAAGTTGATTTCTGAGGGTATTCCTGATATTATTGAGAAGAAATTCTCAGACCAAGGAGATCCAGTTAAGTTTCTCGTTAATGTTCTCAGCGAGAGTCCCTCCTCAGATGAAGAGAGACTAGCTAGTCTCATCATCTCTAATTTCATAGATGCAGATAGGGGAGACTATCTTCTTAGGGACTCCTATTATGCTGGAGTTGGCTATGGACGTTTCGACATTGAGAGGTTAAAGAGATTCCTCTATTTAAAAAGAGGCACCATAGCAGTTCTCAGGAAGGCACTCCCTATAGTAGAACAATTCTTGCTGGCTAGGATGTACATGTTCGAGAACGTCTATTTTCACAGCGTTGTGGGACTTTATAACGCAATACTCACTCAAGCCATTATAGAGCTTTTACAGAAGGGGAAAATAAAAATCCCTGAGGAGCCTGGGGAATTCCTATCATTCGATGATAACTATATTTTACATCAATTAAGGTCAGTCAGGAGTGAGCTAAGAGACGCAGTGCTCTACAGGAAGGGCTACAAACGAGTTAAGCTCAACGCGACTCAATCTTGCTATGAGCAAATCCAAGGTATGAAGAACGAGCTTTATAGCGAGATGGTATCCTCTAGGGGCCTCTTCGTCTTCCACGAATTTAACGACGTGCCTTATAGGGAGGAGAAGGACGAGGCGGTATACATAATAGACAAGGGAGAGATAGAGAGGCTAAGGGAGGTTTCACCGCTCATAAGATCGTTAAGCGAGATCAGGAATTTTGTCATAGGTTATCATGACTCATATAGTAAAGAGGCCGAGAGGTACGTTAAGACCCTTCAGGAATGTATAACTCTAGGTCCTTGACTCACCCTTGACACGATTATTCTACTAGCACCAAACTCTTTTAGTGCATTTATGATAGCCTTAGCGTCTCTGTCTAAGACTAATATGTGTGGGTTAGGCCCAGCGTCGAAGGTATATCCAGCCCTTCCGAACTCTTGTACCCAACTCATGACTTGGAGTGACTTATCATTGAGATAGAAATTGGAAGGCCAGGAATCTAGAATCACCGCATGCATATTATTGCTGTGTCTCATGGCGAGCTCAAAGAACTTCCTCCAGTCTCTGTTAGCAATGGAGTCAACGACTTCATGGAACGTATCCTCAATGAACTGGAGTCTACATTTCATGAGTCTCGAGGTCTCTCCGGTTCTCAACATCCCTTGCCTCGAGGATATTTTCTTTCTTTCTTCTCTGAATATCCCTATTATGTCCAGGAGCTCAGGCCAATGATCTGGAGGAAATAATTGGTGGCAAAAAGAGTCATCCCCATCTTCCTTTTCTCCTTTCTCCCATACGACAAAGCCTCCGAACAAACTTCTGCACGCACTCCCAGATCCTATCCTAGCTATCTTAGATAGCTCCTCGGGACGCAATCCCAGTCCCAAAGCCTCGTTGGCAGCTAAGGTGAGGGCAGCTATCCCGGCAGCGGAAGATGCTAGGCCAGCGGATTTAGGAAAGTTGAATTGTGAAATAACTTGAGCATATATCTCCTTGCCGTAAATCTTTCTAAACTTGTCCAGCACTCTCCCAGCGTATTCTCTCACCTCTTCTTCACTTACTCTCTCACCGTTTATCACCACCTCGTCTCGGCTCAGACTCTCGTCAAAAACTACCTTGCTTCTCACCTTAACTTCAGCCAGAGAGATGGAAAGTGAAGGGTTAGTGGGCAAATTGAGCTCTCTGTTCCTTTTTCCCCAATATTTGACAATAGCTATGTTGGAGGGGGCTTCTGCTTCAGCTTCCGTCCTCAACTCTCAATCCCTCATCATCTTTTACTTCCATCGTCTTAAGTCCTCTCTCTTCCCATCTTTTCCTTATTACGTCGATCTTATCTTCCGCTAATGCAAAAATCACGTCTCCACCTCCTGCTCCTGGCATAAGTGCTATTATGGCTCCGCTCTCCTCAGCCATTTTCATGAGTTTTCTCTCTTCTTCTCCCTCTAATTCCACTCCTACCACTTCTTCAGCTAGCATGTTCAGGTTCTTCCTGGCCAGTCTAATGTGAACCGTAGCTTCATCTAATCTCCCCATCTTAAGTAACTTGATGGCCATCTCATTGTCAGCCTCGATTTCCTCCATCAATTCCTTGAACCTCACTTTATTACTCGAATCGATAAACTTTTTCACTAGGGCAACAGTACCGGAACTCTTCCCTGTAAAGCCTAAAATGATCCTCAGACCTATAGGTAGCCTGAGCGGTTCCACATAAGAATCCATCTTGTTTAGATCCCTGAATCGTCTATAAATCACACTTCCATAGACCGCTGCTGCTATGTCGAATCCGCTGCCTATCCCCTTCTGTCTCATATAGTTTGCCTCTTGGGAAAACCTATAGATCTTCTCTATGTCCAGTTTACCCTCAACTTCTAGAGTAATACAACCCACCAGTGCTACAGTAGCTGCGGAAGAGCTTCCGAGGCCCGTCTTTCTTCCTTCAACTTGAAAGTCTGGATGATTCCGAAGTTTTACCCTGAGATTGGGGATCTCACTGTAATGGGTTCTGAGAACTTCTAGTACACTCTCGATGAGATCGTTCCCCTTCTCAAAGAAAGTTCCATAGCTGGTCTCGAATATCATACTTGTCGACCTTGAGGATTCGCATGTTACCCTCCTATCTATAGCTATGACGTGGGATATCCCTCCGAAGACTACTGAGTAGCTTCCTATCCATAATATCTTCCCAGGTGCAGATATCACAACCTATCACAACTTTTAACCTCTAGCCTTACTTTATGCCTAATGGAGTTCATGGATAAGCGGAAGAGAATCGTGCTGCTGTCAATAGCGAAGGAGGGAGTGGCAGGGATAACCCTGGATTCCCTCAATTCAACGCTATCCCTCCTCATGAGTAAAGACACGTTAGCTAAATCCATTGAAGAACTCTATTTCTCCCAGTACATTTCCTTGGTGAGGGACGGAGACGAGATCAGATATGTTGCCACTAAGAGGGTTAGGAACGCTATGATAAGCCTAGAATTGCATAAGTTCAGAATATCCAAGTATTTAGAAGAGTTGAAGAAGGTTTCCGAGGTACAGATGGAAGCTAAGGAAAGATTGTCAGAAATGAGCAAGGTAGTGGATAAAGGGCTAAGGATAATAGCCACAGCATATCTCAACCTTCTCTCGGAGGAGCCAGAATTCACTATACCCGAGTTTTCCGAGGTTGTGCAAATAATATATTCCGAGATCCTGAGTAGACTTCTTCCTCTGGTCGAGAAGGACAGAACCCAAGAGGAATTGGAGAAGCTTGTAGAGCTCGTCTCTAAATATATGGGCGAAAAGGAAGCCAAGACCCTGAAAACACTATTGGAGAAGGCTAAACACAATGCTTAAAAAGAATAGTAATGAATATAACATATGCGAACTAGGAGAACCTCGTTAGAGATAGTTGCTGATATCTTGGAAGTTATACAGGGTGGCACTGGGAGTAAGTCTTCCATAATGAGAAATGCCAACCTCAGTGAAGCCCTTACGGAAAGGTACGTTAAGCTACTCTTATCCAAGAACCTAATATACTACAAGGACGGTGCTTATAAACTAACTGACAAGGGAGTGAAGATTTTAGAGAACATTAGGGAATTGAGAAGACTGGAACTCAGGTTAGATGAACTCTTAAATTCGACATTATCTGAGCTTTCTTAAATGGTCTTTGAACAAGAGATAGAGCTACTGTCGATAATCATCCTGTTGGAGTTATCAATAATGTATTTAATTTTATCAAAGTTTTATGACAGACTCAAGCTAAATGAGCAGAGGCTCAGTGATCTCATGTTGCTACAAGTTTTCAGAGAGATCTTGGCTTTCGTGAGTGATCAAGACATAGTGGAACAAGGTCTAGTGGGTAGCTTAATGAATATGAAGGATCGGGATCTCCTGGACTACCTCAGATCTAAGATCTGGGACATCAGAAGCGACCTGAATACAATAAGCGACAGGATAGCCAAATTCTATGACGTGGAGAGGAGTTTAAATAAAATAAGATCCTACTTCTTTCAAATTAGGTGGATGTTAGTCATAACCATAATAGCGATACCATTAAGCCTAATCCTACCAAAGGAGCTAAGCTTAGTCACGTTAGGATTAGCTTTCAGCTTGGAGTTGGTCTCCCTATATTATAACTTCATCTCGATTTTTCTTTACATAAGGCTATCAAAACACTATTCAGACGCGCTGAAGTCCTTAGAGAGCCTGTAGACCTCTAACGAAGCTAGGAGATCCAAGATTTTCCTCATGTAGACTTTCACAAAATACACCATCTTATAATCCCTGAATAGCGACTCATTCTCACACACGAGCCTGAGGTATTCCTCAGGATCGAACCTTCTTATCCTCACTTTTCTCTCCCCTAGTCTGATTTCTGATGGACACTCCTTTTTCGACACTATGATGACTTCTTCACCCTTTATTCCAGCCAACATCACGTCCCACTTCCCTACGACGTCTACAACCTGCAAGACCGTTTCTCTATCGTCGCTCATAGTTCATCACTGAGCTGATGTTATCACATAAATGATCAGCAGGGTTAATTAACAGTATGTTTTGATAACGAGAGTTCTCTTCATCACTATTAAATGAGAGGAGGCTCTAAGGGAATTTTAACGAATAGGACATATAGTCGACCTTTCGTGTAAACCTCCATAGAGAGCCTCTGAGCCCTCCTCTGGCTTTCGACGTATGTGGGGGGTGGTATCGTTCAGGCCGAAAATCAGAAAAAGGATGAACTACAGTAGAGGCACTTTCCCTACCTTGACTTTTCAATCAGGGAAATTCATATTACCTGATAAAGAGTTGGATCCTTTAGTCCAGCCTCAATGAAGGCTAATTTTCTCAATTCGCACTGACTGCACTTACCACAGTGATATTTGTGCCCTAAAATACAAGAATAAGTCATCTTGGGATCCATTCCAGCCTGCAGGCCCAACTTCAATACAAAGGATTTACTCAATCCTAAAAAGGGAAAGACCAAGTTCACCCTGAGCGATCTGGCCAACTCACGAAGGGAACTTATTATCATGGGTTTGTTCGTCTCGTATCTGCACTCCTCGTTGACTAGAAAACTGTATACACTCTCGTAGCCGTTTTCAGAGGCAAAAGCTAGGGCGATAGGAATAATAACTGAGTTTCTGTGGGTTATCGGTTCGTGAGGTCGCATCCATTTCCCAGCCGAAAAATAGTTACCTAAATTTTGTAGATCGATCTTCATGAACTTCTTGTTGAGACGTCTGCAATTTTTCTCCGCATAAAAGCTTTGTACTCTGAACGATCTCTGGCCGTAGTTAAAGAACAAGCAATCGAAGTCCATTTCCTTGAATCTGTAAATACCAGCAGTAGAATCTAGTCCTCCAGAAACTAAGAACAGGCTCCTCATATTACCTTAAAATACATTGTTGGGAAATTAAACCCATGGAAAGCAGAGAAAATGAGGCCAAAAAATTAGCCGCAACTTATGCAAGGTGGCTCAGAAATCCAGAAGAGGCACTATTCGGATCAAAGGGAGAAGGTGTTGTGCTCAAAATGTACAAGGCCTTAAAGGAGGCAAAGGAGAAGAAGGATCTGGACTCCGCTCTTGATCTGACCAAATACGAGATGAGCAAACAAACCATGAACGACATGGCTAGATTCGTTAATGAACTTAAAGGGAAAATCGCAAACATGCAAGATCAAGAGGCCATAAAGTTTGCTCTTGAAGTTATGAGATATTTTCAAATAGCCCTGGCCACTAAGATGGAGGACATGCGTAAAGGGCTTTGGGGTTAATGAGGACGTCTTTCCTACATTTGCATATTCAAAGAACTTCGCACAGGAATTTTATACCCTCTAATTAGGCAGGCTTTAACTATCTGAGTGAGGTTTGATTGAAAAGTCGAGCGGTTGTATCTTTATACGATCTTATCGCCTTTACTCCAATTTCCTGAAGATATCAGCTTTACTTGTCATTCTTTATTGCTAAAAAAAGCAAAGATTTATATATACGTTTTTACCACATAATATGTGAGATAGAATGGAAGTACAAAAACTTAAGGCTAGACTTCCCTCAGGAAGGGAAGTAGGACTGGTCGAGGCATTAAGTTTTTGTTATGACATATCTGACACCGATTTCCAAATACTGAAGGCTCTCATCAATTTAGGTCCTAAAACGGAGGACGATCTAGCGTCAGTGCTTAAACTGAGTAAGGCTTCCATAAACAGATCTGTGAATAAGTTAATATCAATAGGCTTCGTTGAAAGAGTGAAGGATCAGGGATCTAAGGGAGGCAGGCCCAGGTATATCTACAAGGCCGTGGACGCTGACTTCCTGGTAGAAAAAATGTCCAAGGATTTCGAGTATTGTGCAAAGCTTTTCAGTGCCTTAACCCCCAGTGAGCTCAAGAGCTTCCAGAAGACTTCTGGCACTTGAACGTGAACCTCTCCGGTTCCCTTAAGAATGCCAGCTGACATATCTCCGTGTCAAAGTAGTATGTGATCTCGTTATACTTTTGGAGGTACGGTGTACATTCGGCCTCGAAGAGCCTGTTACAAACTGGACAGACTACTTTCATGATTAGCATCATGAACTGTAAACCTTTTTAGCTTTTTTAGGAAGGATGGAAAGCGTGGAGGAACTTAACCTCATTAATCTTGAGTGTCCTGAGCCCTTCATGAAGGTTGCAGCAAAGTTGATGACGATGAAGGGTGGAACACTTAAGGTCACTTTCAAGGATCCTAAGTGTGATGAAATGATAATTGAGGCCGTAAAGCTCATGGATTGTAAGATCCTGGAGCACAAGAACGACAACGGTGTATACACGCTCATCCTTGAGAAGACAAGACAAGATACCAGGGAGGATAAAAGCGTTAAGGAATTAGGAAGTTGCTGAGAGTATTTTTTCCGCGCAATCCTTTAGATCAGCCCTAATTCTCGGAAAGAAATCTTCAACTAATGAATACACAAACTTAGGCCTCCCTATTTTCTTCTCCTCTATCTTTATTCTCCTCACTAGCCCCAGCTCCATTAACTTCTTCATACTGTTCTCCACAGTAGTCTTACTTAGCTTCATGACTTCCGCAAGTTCCGAGGAACTCTTTGGCTCCTTGAGGTCCAAAAGAGTGAATAGACAATCCACATCGGTCTCACTTATCTTATAGCAACACCTTATGCTCTCTTTCTTGGCTTTCAAAGATTCCAGAGACTGCATTATATATTTCTTTCCATTCGTCATTAAAAACTTTATCTATTTTTTAGTACGTATAGATAAATCCCTAGCTTCAAACTTGGAACAGTCTTAGATATTCCTTGTACATACATCTGTCTTGGATCACTATTAATCCCTCGTTCCTAGCTCTCTCCGCTGATACATCGTCCCTTATTCCTTCCTGTAACCATACCGCCTTCACGTCACCCTTCTCTCTCCTCCTCTTAATTACTTCATCCATAATCTGGGGTACCTCTCTTGATGGCCTGAAAATTTGAACAACGTCTATGGAATCGCCTATTTCGGAGAGCGACCTGAATGATCTCTTTCCTAATATTTCAGGTGTAGTAGGGTTGACTGGATAGACTGTGTAGCCGTGATCCATAAGGAACTTAGGGACCCTGTGTGAAGGTTTATCTGGATCCTTCGAAAATCCTATAGTGGCTATCCTTCTAAGATTTTTCAGAATATAAGAAATCTCCTCTTCACTCATATTATCATGATGAACACCTATGTTTAAAAATTTAGACATAAGGGTTGCTTTGTAGACTGTTCAGTTATCATCAAGCTAACGGTAGTCCTTCTTTTTATCATACACTAGATTTTTGAGTTTTAGGAGAACTGATGACCTCGTTTTATGAGAAAAATAAAGGATTCTACAAAGTAATGTTAATTAGGAACGTTTTTATATCTGTTTATTTTCCGATCTTTACCGATAAAACGTGATCTCTCACACCGATGTGGGCTCTGCCCAAAAGGGTGAGAGTGATCTGGGACGTGAGCCCCGTGCCGTTGGGCTCTAAGGAGTCCCACGAGCCACCTATCGTAAGTCTTCGTGGGTGGTTGAGGGCTAAGTCCCCATACCTGATCATGATCGAACATAAAATGAGTGGAATGAAAGTGTAGCGGCAAACGGTTCAGAGGACCGGCTCCACTTAAAGAGAACCTTCACTAATGGGCTCTGATTTCGTGTAGTAGTTATTTGACTTTCCCTTAACTGACGTCCTGTTATCAAGGGAAATCTAATAACTACTGTTCGTGATGAGGGAACGAGCACGATCCTGAATGTCTCTCCATTAGACTCATTTAAGCTCCTCACGATGAGGAGACCTAGCTCTCTCAAGTTGAAGCCGTTGTGAGACCTGTAGGTGTTACTCCTAAATATGCTTGGTGTCAACAACTCATTTTAAAGCATATCCTAGAGGTAACCTGTGATTTTCACCGACCTCCTGGTGACAGGTCTCCTGGCTCTATCTCACGGTCTCGAACCAGATCACATCTCCGGAGCGAGAATGATGAAGACGAGGAGGAAGGTGGCGATTTTCGCCGCATTCCATTCTTTGGGATTTCTGCTTATTGCGATACCTATAGCCATAGCGTTGAGTCTAGCCTCCTATGTCAGACCGTCGCTGGAAGCGGCCTCGTATATTGTCGGCATCGCATTTGGTATGATCCTCCTGATGTCGGTTATTTTAGGCAAGGAACTGGAGATAGAACCAAGGGGGGCTGGAATAGTCCAGGGAGCACTAGTGGTTACCCCGTCCAAGATCCTTGCCATAATCTTCGCTATGGACACAGGTTCGGTGCTCTATGGAGTATTCATTGTGGCCTGGTTCTCGGCGATAACTTGGATCTCTATCTTTCTTATGGGATGGATAAACGTGTATGTCCCCAAGAGTGCTGACAGGTATGTGAACCTCGCCGTATCTATACTCACTATTGCATATTTCACTTTCTTGCTCGTTGACCCTCTAACGGTCTGAATGATGTGTATCTGAAAATGAGCAGTTATTAGATTCCCCTTAGCCGCGAGGCCGTACTCGAGGCAAAATCCCATAACTTCTGTGAAAATGTTACCGCATATGAGGCTACTTCCATCATCGTGTAAACTGGTATCTAACCGTTGTCTATTAGAGTTTCCTGGCATTTTCACAGCGCTACGACATTCTCATCTACGATGTACCGCATGTACCGGTAAACATAGTCTATAAGTTTGATTACCATAATTCCCAAAGGGAAGCTCGGATTGACCGCAGGAGAACTGTTGGGTATCGTATGGGACGACAGATTCAGAGATATCTCCTTCTCCCACCCAATGATACGTGATGTCTCGGTTGAGCGAATTAGGAGATTTAAAGAGCTAATCAGCAACGAGGACGGTATCATGTTCATAAAGCCAGAAATGGCTAACTTCGAGGACCTATTACTAGTCCACGACGTGACGCTGATAGAGAAATTGAGGGAAGCCAGCTCTCTTCCCTTTGTTGGGTTCCTGGATGAGGGAGATACCGTACATTATCCAGGCATGTTAGAGGACATTCTACTGGTAGCTGGCTCCACTCTCACTGCACTCAAGTTTTCGAGATATCTGGCCAGGATCTACATACCGTTGGGTGGATTCCATCACGCCACTAGGACATCTCCCATGGGGTTCTGTCCCATAAACGACGTGGCTATAGCCCTGAAGACGCTTCAATCCAAGGGGGAGAGGGTGGCGCTGATAGACGTTGATGCACACCATCCTAACGGTTTAGAGGAGATGTTCTACAACGAGAAACTGCTCAAGATAAACGTGTTTGCCTATGATGGGGAGTTCTTCCCTAGGACCGGTGACGTGAAGAGGCGAGGTGAAGGAGAGGGATTCGGGCTCAACTTTAACGTGGGTCTTCCCTTAGGTTCTTCCGATGATGCATTCATGGAAGCCTTAAGGATGTTGGAACTAGTCAGGCATTTCAAACCGACTTACATCGTAGTGGTTGCAGGAGTAGATGGCCACATGGATGACGGGCTTAAGTCTTTGAACCTAACCGCCAATTCCTATAACCTTCTCGGGCAGAAGGTCTTCGCTCTTTCGAGGGAGTTGGAGGCGAAGGTCATCTCCTATGGAGGGGGAGGGTACGGACCAGGGTCTTCCATATCCATGTATTCCTTCATTAAGGGACTAAAGGGTCAAAGGTTCCTCCCAGAAAAGGGGACGGAGGACAGAGAGAAAAGAGAAATAGTAAAAAAGTTAGTGAATTTATTCCTTGAAAGCTCTTCCTGTTGCCTTAAGTAGTGAAGTCATTATACCCAGTGCGTACTTAGAATCCGGATCTCTGGTTATACCCGCTAATCCTCCTATTCCCACAGGTTTCACGTTGGGGAGTTCTGCAGCCCATATCTTCATTGCCTTAGCAAACTTCTCCATGACGGTTACCATCGTATCCACGAGCTGAGGATCCGCCATGACGTCAATCAATTTATACATCCTATCCATAACGCCAGCCCTCTGGAGTTCTGCCAGTTTCATGAGCATATTGATCATGGAGTCCATGTCCAGTTGCGAGATCGCCTTGACGGTGTTCTCACTGGTTAGCTTCTTCATCAACGGCATTGAGGCCTCGAGGGCTCCAAGCATCCCCTCTACGTCCATTTGCCTCATTAGATTTATTGCTCTCTCGCTGGTCAGTTTTTGAAGCATTGGTATCATGGCGTCCATTGCCTTCAGGGTGGAGTCCAGATCCAACTTCTGTAATAGATTCAGTGTCTCCTCGCTCGTGAGCTTCTCCATGAGAGGCCAGAGGGCCTGAACCTTGGATATCTGATCCATTCCGAACGAGACCAGTGTATTTACGAGATCAGCCTTCTGTACAGCTTCCAGCAGCGAGAGTCCTTGCTGCATCAAGTTGATCAGGTTATCTAACTGGCCTGACTTCTGCATCTCACTCATCATGTTAGCCAGCTTAGTTATCGCCGGCGTCATACTCTCCGCAGCCGTCAAAAGGGAGTCAAGGTCGAGGCTTTGGATTATTTTCATAGTCCTCTCGCTGGCCAGTTTGTTCATCACTGGAGTGAGTGATGAAATGTACTCCAGCATTGAATCGTAATCTATGGACTGAAGTACCTTCAGAGCTTTCTCACTGGTCAGCTTGTTAAGTATTGGAGTGAGCTTCTCCAGGGCAGTTAGGGTAGAATCTATGTCCAATTGTTGGATAATGTTGATTACTCTATCGCTCGTGAGCTTCTCCATGAGAGGCCAGAGGGCCTGAACCTTGGATATCTGATCCATTCCGAACGAGACCAGTGTGTTCATCAGATCAGCCTTCTGTACAGCGTCGGCTATGGACACTACTTGCCCCAACATGTCAAGCATGAAATCCAGTTCACCTCTCCTGTCCATCTCGCTCAGTTTCTCGGTTATCTTCTCGACGGTAGGCAACACATCAAGTAATTTAGTTATCTTCTGTAAGTTTTCCTCCTTTAATAGTATTTCTAACGGATCTTGTTGAGACATGTGGTTCAGGGATACCTTATATACTATAACTTAAATAATTTTGATGAATATGTACGCCGTCATATCCCCTAGTTCCTATCCGAGACTTAAGGAGATCCTAAGCAAGTTCTCCCAATACAAGTTGGTAATAACCACATTCGGTGTCTCATACGCTCTCAAGAATAACCTTGATATAGATTTCGCCTTAGATAAGGGAGTTTGGGTGAGGGCCTATTCGCACAAGGTGTTCTCTCACGGTGAGTTACCCATTCATGAGGCGGAGGCTATAATGGTAGCCTCGGATCTTCAAGCCATACTAATAGCATCTGACGAGAAGGTCAAGGCTGAAGCGGAGAGGCGAGGAGTTAAAGTTGTCTCTCCAGACGCGTCATGATGTAGCTTCACTGGACTTAGCTAACATTTTAAGTACTATATGTGGAGGAAATCCTCCAGGAATTTCCGCTTTTTCATTTAATATTATCTTGGGAACGTTCATCACGCGATATTTCTTGCTTAAATCGTCATAGAGCTCGGAGTCCACAACCTCAAGCTTAACGTTCCTGTTGACTAAGGCGACTTGATACAGTAGTTCCGCCGTAATGGGACACTTTGTGCACTCAGGTGTGACGAAGAGCTTAATGTCACCTTTAACCTTCTTGGCCAACTGCAGTTCCTCAGAGTCTAGCTGTATTGCACCGGTGGATCCTCGGACCAAGGCGTTCAAGAAAGGCCATAGCTCGTTCATAGATGGTATCCCGTAATAGGAGAAATACTTTCCATCACTGAGATAAACATGTATTTCCGGCTTTTGGCAATTTCCCTCATCTTCTATCCTGATAGATTCACTTCGGAAAAATTCCACGAAATCGGAAGCCTTACAGTGGCGTAACGTTATGTCCTTGATCGCCTTAAGGTATTGTCTAATTACGTAATCGTAGCTCACATGAAATACCTCAGACTCTCAATTCCCTCCAGGGCATTAATTAGTTTCTGTTCCAGCTCCTCTCTGCAAGTGAAATTAACTACGACTTCCACAGTAGTTTCTCTCAACTCATACTCGACCTTCCCCTTCAATCCCTGAACCAGCCTCGAGGCCCTAGCGTAAAACGTCCCCATGGTCACTAGTTCATCAAGGTTTTCTCTTCCAGTGGGAAGGGGAATAGGGATGTGGAGAGTGTTGTTCTTGATGTAGAAGACATAGTCGTCCATGTAGATCTCCTCTATACCTTCATTAACTCGATATCGGAAGTTCTTTTTTTCAAGATATTCCTTCAGGTTCACCTTTTCTCCCTATATACATCAACATCGAGGTTTAAGAAAGCTCTAGCAGCATTAGAGATTACTTCCGAAACTGAAGGATGGACCAAGGGAAGCAACGCTAGTTCCTCGACTTTCATCCTCAACTTGATCGCGAGTACTAGAAGATTAACTATCTCTTCTGCATTATTCGAAACTACCTCTCCGTACACAACCCTATTCTCTCTGTCGATGCCAAGCTTCGTGTATCCCTCGGTGAGTCCATAAATTATTGCCCTCGTTGAGGCATTCATTGGGAATCTCCTAAACGAAGTTGCCAAATTAACATCTCCCACAACTGCGACCTGAGGGTCTGTATATATCACGTGGGGAACCGGAAGTCGATCTATCCTCAATTCTCTCCCAAGGATATTCAGCGAGGAAATGAATCCTTCCATCATTGCCGAATGAGCAACCTTTCTCTCCTTATCTACCACGTCTCCTGCCGCCCACACCTTGGGGTTGCTCGTCCTCATGGATTGGTCTGTAACTATTCCCCTAGAGTTGTAATTCACGTCAAGTAGGTTGAGGCCCACGGGAAAGTTAGGCTTCCTCCCGGTAGCGTAAACCGTTACCTCTCCCTTCAACTCTCCACAAGTGGCCTTCACCACCTTTCCGTCCTGCTCCCTCGGTTCACAGTTCTCGATTACCTTAACTCCGTCCCATTCGAGGGAGGTGAGGATAGCGTTCCTAGCATCTTCACTTAGGCACTTTAGGATTCTCCCCCTAGTTATGAGTGAGACTGTGGAACCCAATCTGGCGTAAAACTGTGCTATCTCCACACCAGCGAATCCCCCTCCTATCACTACCATATCTGTGGGGGTGAAACTCAGGTTTACAGCTTCATCCTCAGTGATACCCTGTTCCACACCCTTAATACACGGCAAGGAGGGTGACGAACCTGTAGCTATCACTACACGATCGAACTCAACCTCCTTTCCATCAATCAACAGAGATGAATTCCCACTTATCCTAGCCTCCCCCTTAATCACATCTGCTCCAGCGTCCTCGACTAATTTCTCACCCGCAGTTGAAAGGTAATCCACTACTTCATCACGTTTCTTGAAAGGATCCTTGGCTTTAACGTCAATGGAGATACCCTTATAGTTTCCAAGCTCCGTAAATCTTGTTAAGAAAAAAGAAGCATCATACAGAAAAATACTGGGGGCGCAACCGGACCTTACGCAGACGCCCCCGAACCTATCTTTTTCCACTACTAGAATTTTCTTACCGTTTCTGGCTAGTACACTTCCAGCTACGTACCCAGCAGAGCCTCCTCCTATCACTACTACATCATATTTCATGGGCATCAGAAGAACAGTGTTCTGTCTGCGTCCAGAGTGAGGTCTATTAGTGTGGATCCGCCTACTAGCTCCACTCCGTCTACTACGTCGCTCTCATTCATGTGGCACATATCCTTCAGACTCTGCACGCATACGTACATCTTCACGTTGTTATCCTTCGCCATATCGAAGAAGTGTATGAACGGATTACCTCCCTTCTTTCGTTCTTCTTCCTGCCACTTCTTAGACAATAACAGAGGTCCCTTGATCATGAAGAACACTGAGGTCTCATATTCCATTGAGGCGGAAATGGACGCCATGAACAGAGGGGCATATGTTCTGTCTAGGTCCTCTGGGCCGTGCGTTACTACGATGAGTATCTTTTTCTTCTGTTCCTCCTGCGTTTGCTCAGTTTGAGTTTGTGCCAAGACTCTCCCTCGGGATTATTTAATTTAGCTTACTTATATTTTTTATCAAACATATTCATGTGGTTCCTCGCTCTGCTCTAGAGCAGACTACCCAGGATTTTAAAGTGATTTTTTAGATATTAAACAAGACCACAAAGCTTAAATATTTTTAATATAAAAGAGATTTTGGTGAAAGTTTGGCAGGAAAGAAACTCTCAATAATCGTCTTTTCGGGCACAGTAGATAAGCTTATGCCAGTAGGCATCCTGGCTTCAGGTGCTGCAGCTTCGGGATACGAGGTAAACCTTTTCTTCACCTTCTGGGGGTTGAACGCAATTAGCAAGAGAGGAATGAGCTCACAGCCCCAGATAGACAAGAACTACGAGCAGATGGGCCCCATGATGATGACGAGGATGCAAGAAATGAAGTTCCCCATGTGGCACCAACTGGTGAAGGAGGCTAAGGATGTGGGGGAGGTTAAGGTTTTCGCATGTTCTACCACTATGGAATTCTTCGGCATGAAGAAGGAGGATCTAGCGGACTTCGTGGATGAAGTTGTGGGCGTTGCTACCTTCTTAGATAGGGCCGAAGGTGGTATAACCCTCTTTATATGAGGTGATCTAAATGTCGCAGGAGATTAGAATAGCCAAAACCCTAGACGTAAAAGGGATGTATTGTCCTGGCCCCGTCATGGAGACCGCTAAGGCCATCAAGCAAATAAACGTAGGAGAAGTCCTGGAGGTTCTGGCCACAGATCCTGCTGCCAAGCCTGACATAGAGGCTTGGGCTAGGAGGACAGGACACCAAATCCTAGATATACAGCAGCAGGGTGGCGTGACTAGGATACTAGTGAAGAGGGCCAAATAACTTATTTTATTTTAGATTTTTTTTAACAAAACTTATAAGTCCCCATTTCTCATTATTATACGGATGTAGATGGCTCAAGCTAAGGGTATATTACAACTCCCGGACGACCCCAGGTTCCTGGACATGGCCTATGACGTACAGGGACCTGTACCGGAGGAGGAAAGAAATCTATTATCAAATCTGAACCCCCAAGATAGAGAGATAGCCATAAAGTTCTGGGAGTCCGTGAAGTCAGACTTCAGGTTTAACGAGTATCTAAGGGGATGCTTAAACTGTGGAGTGTGCACCTCAGGTTGTCCCGCAGCCAAGTTTTACGACTTCGGTCCAAGAGAGATGATACAGTACATGATGAGGGACGAGGTGGATAAGATATGGGAGTTCACAAACAAGAAGGTGTGGGCATGCGTCCAATGCTATACCTGTTCCATGAGGTGTCCATTCAACAACGAAATTGCAGGACTCATTATGGTCCTCAGGGAGTATGCCGTAAAGTTTGCCCTACCCTCAGCTAAGGAGATCCTTGCCCCGTACAGGAGAGTCCTATACACTGTCCTGACCATGGGCAACCAAGTTACCCCAGATATGATCCAACCAGATTCATTCCCAGACTGGGGTCCTCAGGCAGTTGAAGAGTCCAAGAACATGGACGTTTATAGGAAGGCCATACCTGTTGACCTGATGCAAAGGACCGATATAGGCTGGCATCCCTCCTTACAGACTGCAGTGGAGATGATGACCATCATGATAGAGTCAGGTGTCATGGACTCGCTTAAGGGAGTAGACAAGGACCTTTACGACATGATAATGGACATCTATGAGGAGAGGAAGTCCCAGCTAGAGGAGATAAAGCAGAAGTGGGAGAAGGGAGAACTTGACGAAAGCGAATTACCCGACAGTTGGTTAGATCTCTAACTTTTTTGCCTTTAGCCTAAAGCTTTTTTTGCCATTATTTTGCTAGTTTCGGTACAATTGTAATATCTTTCATAGTTACATAAAATGTTTAATAAGTAAAGTATTTAACCCTGACCAATATATAATGTTAGAAGGTGCATAGTTTGTCAGCTCAAGAGGTAGATAAGAAGATAGAGGAGGGCATAAAGGAAGCCTTCCCCATGACAGATACCATGGATTGGAACGAGGTTTACCAGAGGATAATATATAGGTATAGTACTCCCCACGGATTAAACCACGTGAAGGAGGAACTGTACAAGCTAGAAGACAAGGGGGAGATAATAATACATCACATTAAGCCCTATAACAATCCTGTAAAGATGCAAACCCTGAACGGCTTCCCCAAGGTCATTCCTACGACAAGGCTGTGGCAACACAAGAGCTGTGGACAGTGTGGTCACATACCCGGTTATCCCACTTCGGTCTTCTGGATGATGAACAAGATGGAAGTAGACTACATGGACGAACCACATCAGACCTCCTGTACGGGCTGGAACTACCACGCGTCTGGTGCTTCCAACCCAGTAGCTCTAGCTGGAGTTTACGTTAGGAACATGTGGAGGGCATACGAGATAGATTACTTCCCGCTAATACACTGTGGAACTTCCTTCGGTCACTATAAGGAAATCAGGAACATGTTGGTTTTGCACAAGGAGATCAGGGAGAAGTTAAGGCCCATAATGAGGAAGATGGACATGGACATCGTCATCCCAGAGGAAGTTGTGCACTACTCTGAGTGGCTCTACACTATGAGCAAGAAGGCCGCACAACAGAGGAAGTATAACCTGAACGAGGTGAGGGCAGCCGTTCACACACCGTGTCACGTGTACAAGCTCGTCCCTGAGGACACCATATATGACCCCGATGTGTTCCAGGGGAGAAGACCAGCTGCTCCAAGTGGGACGGTACAGAACTTCGGAGCCAAGTTAGTGGATTATTCGACCTGGTGGGACTGCTGCGGTTTCGGCTTTAGGCACATCCTGACTGAGAGGGAGTTCTCCAGAAGCTTCGCCCTATTCAAGAAGGTCATCCCTGCGGTTGAGGAAGGGAAGGCAGACGTCTTCGTTACCTCAGACACAGGATGTGTAACCACGTTAGATAAGAGCCAGTGGGCCGGCAAGGCTCATGGATTCAACTATAACCTCCCGGTTCTGGCCGACGCACAGTTCGCCGCTATCGCTATGGGTGCAGATCCATATAAGATAGCACAGATTCACTGGCACGCCACTGACGTAGAGGGCTTCATGAGAAAGATAGGGGTAGACGTTGACGACTATAAGGAGAAGTTCATTCAATACTTGGCAGACCTAAGGGAAGGAAAGGCCGAACCAGAGTATCTGTACAAGCCCCACAGGAAGATCGACTTCTACCTCTCAGTACCAGAGAGAGTGAAGTGGTATAAGGGTGAGGGACAGAAGTCAACAAGTTCTAAGTAAACCTTTTTAATTATTTTTATTAAAAAAGAGGCGAGAGTGGGAATTTGGCCGGGGAAAAGGTTCTCGTGATAGGTTCGGGTCCAGCTGGTCTCTCAGCTACCAAGGAACTTAGGAACATGGGAGCGGACGTAGTCCTGGTGGAGAGAGAGTCCTACCTGGGAGGTACCCCAAAGAAACTTAAGTACAGCTTACTCTTTCCAGAACTGAGACCTGCAAGTGAGGTACTGGATCCCCTCATCAAGGGAGTAGAGAACAGTGGGGTCAAGACTTACATGGAGAGTATAGTGGAGGGGATAAAGGAGGAGGATAAGGGATTCACGGTCTCCATTAAGGACAAATCAGGTAAGATAGTTAACGAGAAAGTTAACGCCGTCATAGCTGCCTCTGGGTTTGAGCACTTCGATTCCAGGAGGAAATATGAATATGGTTACGGCATCATTCCTAACATCTATCAGATATCTGACATAGAGAGGATGTTATCGGAGAACAAGCTGGTGACGACTAAGGGCACACCTCCAAAGAGGGTGGCCATACTGCTGTGTGTGGGTTCCAGGGACGCTACGGTAGGGAATACCTATTGCTCTAGGGTCTGTTGTGCGGTCTCCACGAAACAGGCCATGGAGATCAAGGAGAGGGTTCCAGACGCAGTGGTTCATATTTACTACATGGACATAAGGACCTACGGGCTCATGGAAGACAAATTGTACTGGAAGTCGCAGTTAGAGTATAGGGTAGGATACATCAGGGGCAGGATCTCAGAGTTCATGAGAGGTCCCAACGATACCGTTATAATAAAGGGCGAGGATACCATGAACCTCAACAGGGCCCTCGTAGTTCCTTACGACATGGTGATCTTAGCCAATGGTATGGAGTTAGGTCTTGGCTCGAAACAGGTCGCTAAAGTGTTAGGCTTGGAGCTTGAAGAGCATGGTTTCGTCAAACCTCTGGATCCAGACAGGCTACCGGTTCAGTCCACCAGGAAGGGAATATTCTTGGCAGGAGCCATAACTGGTCCCAAGACGATATCAGACTCCATTACTGAAGGCTACGCAGCGGCCATGAAGGCATATGAGTACGTAACTAGAGGCATATGGGACGAATCTGACTTCGCGAAGAAGAGAATCGAGGTGGCCCATCATTAGTTCCACTTTTTTAAACGTGGATTACGTGAGGGAAATATTCAACGCTATGCTCAACGTTGACGTAAATAACACGGCTTCTGGGGACGCCAAGAAGTCTTTGAAGCTCATAATGGAGGCCATGGAGCTTAAGTCAAAGTTCCTGAGGGAGACAGAGGTAAGTTCAGAAGAGGAGATGAAGAAGATCTTCGAGTCCGTATTTTACGCCAAGAAACACTTCGGTGACGTTCTCGCCAAGACTGGCCTCCCCTCGTTTAGACAAGCTTTCCTTGTGCTGAAGGAGAGAGAAAAGGAGTACGGGGAGAGAATAGCGGAGTTCACCTCAAGGGTTAAGGGCGGAGATCAAGAGGACATGGAGGATCTGGCCAAGGAGGTAATCCACTATCTGGAGCCGGAGTCTTATCCGCTCTGGACGAGATGGATATGGAACCCCAGCAGAAACACGGGTTCCATAAATTACGTGCTAAAGGACGGTGTGACACTGAAGAACGAGGGTGAATTCCTCTCAGCTATCAATGAATTGAGGAGGATCCTGGAGATCTTCGGTCTCTCCTCAGGAGGTAACTATTACTCCACTTCAATTTTTCTCGTTTACGCGTACGTGAGGTACTTAGATTACACGACCCACCTCGCGGTGGATAAGAAGGCCGCGGGGTTGATACCCACGCACCTCACGACCACGGCCCTGGTTATGGGCCTGAAACCATATCTCAAGGTGATAAAACTTGCCCATACCTAATCTGGAAAAACCAATCATAAAAGGTCTAATCCAAAAGGATAAGGTAATTGTGGACGGAGTGGAGTTAGACGGAACATGGAATGCATTCATGATAGAGAGGACTCAGACGGGTTATGACCAAAGCGTCTGGGACGAGATAGCCAACACAATTGAGGGAGCTACCATAAGCCTGTGCTGGCAATGTGGTACCTGTACCTCTGGGTGTACCATGAGAGAATATGACCCCAACTACAGTCCTAGGAGATTCATAGATCTAGCCAGGAAAGGCGATAAACAGGCACTGATAGAGTTACAGGACAGTCTGTGGCGATGCGTGTCCTGCCAAAAGTGTACTCACAGGTGTCCCAAGGGAGTACTCGTGGAGGAGGTGGTACACTCTATCCATAATTATCTTCTTAAGCATGGTCTGGTCAAAAGGGATCCAGGAACGATCTTCGACGAGCTCTTCCTGGAGACTGTGATGAAGAACGGTGGGAGAATAAGTGAACTCCTCTTGGGAGGGGCATCAGCTAAGGCCGGTTTTGTGACCATGAGCTTAAGGGATCTGATAACCATGATGGGACCACTCATGAAGTCAGGCCTGATAAAGGACCTCATGAAACCCAACAGGGTGAAGAACTGGGATAGAATAAAGCCTGTGTTGGAGGAGGCAATGAAGGAGGAGGTGGTTCCAGAGTGACCCAGACCATTAACCCATACGGCAAGGTAGCCCTCTACCCGGGATGCGCTCTGGACGGGCTCGGTAAGGCATATGACGTAACGTTGCAACTTGTGACCAGGGATCTGGGACTAGAGTACGAGAAGATAGACGACTATAACTGCTGTGGAGCTCTCGAGGTCAAGAACGTGAATACCATGGCAGGACTACTCTTACCTGCGAGGAACCTCTCCTTAGCTAGGCAGATGGGAGCTAACGCAGTCATGTCAGCCTGTCCAGGTTGTCATTACTCCCTGTCGAGGACTCAGTACTTCATGACCAGGTATCCGAAACTGAGAGAGAAGGTTAACGTTTACTTGGAGAAAATGGGTGAGAAGCAGTACGACATGCAACTCCTCATGATACATGCAGTGGAATTCATCTACAATACTGTGGGGCCCGAGGGAGTTAAGGCAAGAGTCAAGAGACCCCTCGCCGGGCTTAAGGTAGCTCCCTATTACGGATGTCTCTACACGAGGCCAAAGGCATACACGCTCACTGGATACATGAAACTGAAGGACGACCCGGAGAGACCAGTCTTCATGGATGAACTACTCACTGCCCTGGGAGCGGAGGTAGTACCCTTCGAAGCTAAGACCATATGCTGTGGAGGTCCTCACGTGTATTCTGATCTCCCAACTTCCTTACACCTTGAGGCTAGGATACTCAAGGAGGCCAAGCGGAATGGTGCAGAACTCCTAATAACGGACTGCCCGCTAGGTCACGTCGCCATAGAGACCAACATGAACAAGATAGCTGAGAAGTACGGTAAAGACCTAAGGATGCCACTGGTTTACTTCACTCAGTTGCTAGCGTTTGCCTTCGGTCACAGCCCTGAGGAGGCACTGCTTACGGCGAACCTGTCAGACCCCATGTCGGTACTGAAGAGATACCTTTAAGTCAAACCCTTTTTACTCCGTCATCCTCTTATTAGTATGCCTTCCCCTTCCGATCACATGGCAAACGAGAGGACCTTCCTTGCCTGGGTCAGAACTGGCATAGCTCTGATAGGCTTCGGTTTCGTCATAGCCAAGTTCGCCCTCTTCCTCCAACTGATCAAGGGTGTAAAGGGATCAGGGAACTCAGTGATCTTCGGAGAAGCCATGATAGTGTTGGGTGGAGCGGTGATCGGCTACGGTCTTTTACTCTACCTTCTGGTCGAGAGGGACCTAGAGAACAACACGTATAGGTCTAGGTACGTGATGAACTCTATCTTCGCCCTCTTCGTCCTGTTGACCGCTGTAGGGTTGGCCCTCCTCATAATTTAGGGGAAAACGATGTGGTTATTGTTCCTTTTGATAGGATTAATGGCACTATCGGCAGAGCTCTTGGCTAGGGGGGTAGAGAAACTCAATATGGGTTTAGGCCAGGGAATGGCCAGCGGAGTAGTTTTAGGAACCCTCACCTCTCTCCCTGAGACGATAGTAGTGATCACCGCCCTCCTGGAGGACAAGGGAGACGTCGCTTTGGGTTCAGCCATCGGTGGAAACATAGTAATACTGACGCTGGGAATAGGACTTGTCGGGTTAGTTTACAACTTCAAGTGGAAGGACGAGCTGAGAATGGGAGGAGATTACTCCCATGAGTTGGGAGTGATATCACTTTCCACGTTGTTCTTGGCAGTAGTGTACGTTTACGGACGTCTGACTCCCCTCACGTCCCTTCCCCTCTTCGCCCTCTACGGATATTATTTACTTCACAGGGTCCGAGGGAGGGACGAGTCCGGGAAGAGGGTGAGTCCAGTGTCTGTCCTGGAGATATTGGGGGGAGGAATTCTTATGCTGATACTATCTCCACTCTTCGTGGGTCAACTGGAAAAATTGAGCCTCAGCTTAGGGACCTCAGATACTTACCTGGCCATGATCCTCACTCCCGTAGTTGCAGAACTGGAGGAGGGGGTCTCAGCGCTGAGATTAGCCATGAGGAGTAGTGAAGGTGGATCTTCAGCCCTACTAAGCTACTTCGGTAGTAAGATCCAAAACATCACCTTCCTGCTGGGACTCGTGGGCTTAATTTCAATACCTGTTAGAGGACCCTACCTCCTGCTCACTCTGATCTCCAACGTATTGGGCACTCTGGTGATCCTGGACGGTAAACTAGGTAAACTGGAGAGTTTCCTCCTCTCCTTGAGTTACTTTCTCCTCATCTCGTTTACCGTGCATTATCTACCGTAAACCTAGCTGGTCTATACAAGGTTCGACTCGTCCTGGCTGTATCTTTGCGAGAGTAGAGAACTCTTGGAGGGAGGAGATGATGCCTGGAGTGTAACTGGTCTCCCTACAGTCAGGGGGAGATTTCCCGTAGGAGCCCGTGCTATCTCTGAACAAGAGACCTAAGTTCATAAAAGCTATGCCAGTTCCTACCCACGCAAGAGCTCATAAGCTCTAGTTCTACTGATCACCTAAAATGGTTGGCGAAATGACCGGTTTGCAATACGAGATCAGGGAAGTCAGATGGGAAGATGCAGACCAAGTCATATCAAATTACTACTCTTTATTGGACGAGATGGATATAAATCCTTGGTTGGGGATCACCACACCTCCCCAAAGACCCAGCTTACCGTCAGAGTTTAAGTGGTTCGCAGACCTCTACTCGTCCATGTTAGAGGGCGATGCCGTGGCGTATGTAGCTGAGGCTGACAAGAGGATTGTGGGAATGTGTGAGGTAAGGAGGAGATCGAAGAGGATAGAGCTTTCACATATAGGTAATCTAGGCATGTACGTTAACAGGAATTATAGGGGAAAAGGGGTGGGAAAGGCATTACTTTTGAAGACCATTGAGGGTTGTAGGGGAAGATTTGAGGTCATTACTCTGGAGGTTTTCTCCAATAACCTCGCTGCAAAGAAACTCTATGAAAAGGTCGGGTTCAAAACCTATGGTGTACTTCCTGGAGGAGTGAAGAGGGGAGGGAATTCTGTGAATTTGGAACTCATGTTTTTGAGACTGGAGCGATGAGACTCTTACCTAGAAGCCAGACTCTCTCTAGTTCTCCTCCTACCCACTGTCCTAACTACAACAGAGAGTATGGCTGAGATCAGGAAGATTACGTATGCAATGAGGCTCGCTTCCTGAGACCGAGTGAACGCTGGAATAGTTAAGGACGCCAGTGCCAACGCGCTCAAGATGGAGGAAGATATCCTGTACTCCCTAGGAACGGACTTACTCACCACTCTAACCGGCTTCAGGTAAGGGATCAGAAGGGCCAGATATATCATCATAACGTCGGGGTTAGCATTTCCCAAGGCCTTAAGCTCCTCTCCCTCTCTCCTTATCACGAAGAACCAGGGGTCACCATCTACCCGCAGTTCGTTACTGCTTCCTCTCACGAACTTCGTGAGTTGTCCTCTACTTACCCTATACGTCGTAGCTTGATAGCGTATGGTAAGTCCTCTCCTCTCAGTGCCAACCTGGGACCCATCCTTGAGGATCCGAAATCCTATTCCTTCTCTCTCCAGGGATATCTTGAACGCGTTACCTACTATCTCGATCTTATCCGTCCTGAACTGCTCCTCCCTCCTAACCTCTGCAATTTTCCCCAGTTCGTCATATATCACGTTTCCCTTGAGAACGTACTCCACGGAAATACGGTTGAGGATAACTTAAAATCTTCTCATGAGGACATGAGGGAACGGATGACTCAAAGACTGATCATACCACTCCTGATTTCACTGATCGTTCCCGGGAAGCGTTACGGCGAGGATAGATGCACTTTTAATACGATCCGCTGGGGGAACTACTGGATCGTAAAGTCGGTTCAATGAAGCCGACGGAGGAGAATCCTGAACTTGTCTAACCGTTTATGCGGTTCATAGGTAAATGGATACACTGATGGATCGACCGGTATCTTCCTGGAAATCGAATAAATTTTAGATATTATTCCAGAGGCGACATGTCAAGCTTGGGCTAGCTCAAACTAACTAAGCCGATGGGTATCACCAAAGGAGCGTAATATCTGACGACACCTGCTCATTTCATTTTATTTGCCATCTTATGTTTGAGAAAATACTATTAATTTTAACCATAGAGAGCTAGAAGTTGTTTATTAATAATGTAGTCAGTTAGCCGTAAATATTTGCATGTTGAATATTTGTGAGAGGAAAACCCGTCATTAGGAATATCTCCTCGTCTAACGCTAGTCCCTAAAGCGAGATAAGACGTAAAGACTCCTGGAGGTGTAGATGAAACTACTGAAACGGTTTTATGGAACTCTCCGTTTGTCCCAACACCTTCATTCCAATCATTTTGTGTTCAATCATGATCGAGTGTAGGAACTTAGCCCTCGGCCATCTACAAATTACGGTACAGCAGTTATCAGATTTTACCCTGATTACAGGGCGCTACCTAAGGAAAAATCCCACAACTGCTGTACGGTAGGTGGATCACAGGACTCCTGGGAGCCCAACGGCAAAGGGCTCAAGTCCCTGTCGTCGCTCCCTTTTGGGCGGAGCTTACACGGTATAGGAGCTCTATTTAATCAAAAATTGTAATAAACAAAGATAAAAACATTTTGACGTGGAAAAGTATTCAGCCCAAAATATCATTCCGTAGTCAAGGCGAACCTAATAACTGCTTACGTAATGAACTTGTGAAGAGAGCAATTCTACGTAAATCCAAACATCACCAACTTCATGAAGGCCTTACCCTTAGCCTGTTCCCTAGCCCTATCCCACAGGCACGCAACCTCTTATTTCCCTTGTCCTAGCGTTTTGGCCAACGGTAGTTAGGGGATTCTTCGTTTAATGGCCTTTAAAGTTAAGCCGAAATCTAATAACTGCTATACCCAAGTCAAAACGATACTGAGAGGTTACCGCTCAATCCACACAAAAGCTATGACTCTCATTTAGAGTGCACCATCAACACTCTTTCCCTCAGGGTAGCAGCTATGAGAGGCGTCGGCCACAGATGTCCTCCAACTGGAAATCCCGTGATCCGTCAGGGACGGAACGGCACTGCCTCTCAAGGTTCCTATATTACTTAACGCCTTGGATCTCAATGTGCCACATGGGGTGACTCTAAAGAGGGACCATCAATACGTCCCTGACGGTCAAGCGGGATCCCGTTGAATAACCATACACTTCTCCAGCAGACCAAACGTATCTCTCGACTTTTCCCTAGGATAGCCCAGGTTAGAGAGGACCAGCAAGACTGTTAAAAAGGAGCTTCGAGATAAAACACTCAACATTTAGGAAGGTATTGGTATCAAGATCTATAGCTAAACGGCTACACTATGAGGGAACTTTACAATATTATTCTATACACTTTTTATGAAGACTTTACCTTATCTTTAAGGCCAATCATAACGAGGAATCCCATAACCACTGAACTGAGTTTCCACCATACACAGTGGAGTTTGACCCGTGAGTTTGGTGGACTCTCCCCAAGTAATTGGGCTACCTCTCACCACACTTTCTCAGGAGTATCACCCAAGGTCAATATTACTGGAAATTCCTCTACCGATCCAGTTTCCCTCAACTTCCACTGGAGCTAACGTAATTTCTAAATTCTCTTTATAGAGATGATATTACTTGGTATAGTTAACTCCCAGTTAACTCGTCAATTGAAGGGTGCGGAATTACCGTTGGGATAATCTGACGTCGGCTCCTAGATGACGTCACTGGGCGTAGCTGGAGCGATAACCTCGAGTTCCTGTGTAAGCTGTAAACAAGCTCAATATTTGTTGTAAAATTCTTTATTCCTCTTCTGTGAGGCATCATTAAAGTAGTTTCATAGTTTGATGATATTAAAGCAGTAACTCCCACATGAAGGGAACTTTACTCCCTACTTTTCTGCAGAATAGACTCTAGACCGGCGTCCTAGACCTGATTAGCTCTATGAAATCTTTTTTATTTCCAATTAAGTTCCATTTAGCGAGGCATTTAACGAGACATGGTCCAGGGAAGTTCCTAGCCTGAGTACGCTCCATCCAGTGCTAAGAATCCTCATGCACGTATCTCCCTAGGGTTACCTTTTTGTCCTTACACTGTCACTGGATCACTCTATCTTCACTCACGATCGAGTGTTTTAGCCCTCACCCATCCATGGTAAGTGGGTCGAGGGACTCCTTCGACTTGAAGGTTGCCGGTCACCATCTCCGGGTCACTCCCACCCTCTTGGGCAGAGCTTACACGATGTGAGAGATCCTGTTCTCTCGGTGAAGGTCGAGAATAGACGAACATAAAACATTCCTATTACCATGAAGAGGATTCAGCCCAAGTTAAGGTGATCTAATCACTACCTAACGAGTTAACTGACACCTGAGCCGTCTAAAATTATAACCTAGTCTATATCAATTTTATCCATGGAGAGTAGATATCCCAAGATACTCTACACGTTACTGAAGGAGACCAGCCTCTGGTACGACACGTTGCTCGAGACGGACTCGTTGATAGTGAGGTTGAACAAGAGCTTCGTGGGAGAGTACTTCATCCTTCTCAACCCATTCGAGATATGGATAGCCTTCGAATCCGCCATGAACGATTTCGCTCTCAACAAGAGCGTCAGCAGGAGCCTGGCGCTGTTGACTTATCGTCTCGCTGTCCGTCCTATCTTCTTGGATGGAAACAAGAGAACCGCTATCGCAGTGATGTTGACTATCCTCTCGGAACTCCTTGGGAAGGACGTCAAGCTCAGAGAGGACAAGGTTTCGTCATTGATGAGGGTTCTTGCTGAAGCCTCCGAGAACCCTCCGAAAGATGATGAGGAACCTGTGCGCGAAATTCAGAAGATAATCGAAGAGATCATGGGAGGCTCTTCATGGGTCTGATGCGTTTGCTCACGTATATCTCCTTACCCTTCAGCTTCAGGACCCCGGTCTTCTCGAACTCAGCCAGTGCCTTGAAGTAGTCCTTATACTCGTCGAGCACAAAATCGGCCCTTCTGTTCAGGGCTTCCAGTAAACTCACTTCTTCCCCAGTGAGGGAAGTGTCGAACTCAAGCATGACCATCTATTATCATAGATGGGTTGACGCGTAATAAACGTTTCGTGGTACTGTGTACAGCAGTTGTGGGAATCTTAGGGAGGTAATACGGGGAAGTCGGTGTTGTGAGAAGTTTTTATTTTTCGACGTCTTCCTGCTGAAAAGATGCGGAAAAGGACAAATCGAGTTGGCTAGGGAGAGGCTGGTCAAGGCGGTCAACAGGCTGGGCGTGGTCGGGAGGAACGGGAGGAGCAGGAAGGTCGGGTTGGCGCTAGTCCTCATGGTCCTGGTAGGTGGGAGGGCCAGCGTGAGGAACGCGGCCGAGACGTTCGAGTTGGACTACGCAAACCTGCTGGAGGCGTTGGGAGAACTCGACGGCGCGTGGAGGTCCTGTCAGACTTTGAAGGGTCAGGTCGTCATCGTGGACGACACCGTGGACCACGACGCTCCGGGTAGACGTGAGCCCCCGAGAACTACTGGACCTACTGCCACACCCACGGGAGGTTCGAGAGGGCTAAGCTCCTCACGGTAGCCGTAGTGGACCTCTCCACGGGCAGGATGTTCATGGTTTCCCCTACTTCGTGAGGAAGATGTTGAATATGGGGATGGTCACCGAGTTCAAGACCAAGATCGACTTGGCCAGATGTTGGACGTGCTCAAGGAGCGCTTCCGGTAGCCAGGGTCGTCTTCGACTCCAGTACTGTCCGAGAAGCTCGTGACGGACAACGTGGTATCTGAGCTCAAGTCCAACCGAGCTCAGGGTCGAGTCGGCCCAGGGGACCCTCGAGGAGGGATACCTCCCAGTGGGATACCCCCGGAGTCTACTACGCCGACCTGACCCTGGGAGGCCGACCCATTACGGTAAAATTGCTCGTCCGGGAACGTAAACGTGACTCTGGGACACACGCCAGGTACCTCTACACGACCGACCTCTCGCTCACCGGGGAGGAGGCCTGTTGTGTGGGAGATCGAGGACCTCCAAGGGACGTCAAGGCCCTGGGCTGGAGGACTCCTCGTTCTGGAGGAGGGAGAGGCTTCAGGGCTACCTCACGATCTTCACCATCATGACCAACGTCGTCAGGGAGCTGGGAGCTGAACCTGAGGAGCGTGGAGGCGTTCCTCAGGTTCTCTAGAGCCGTTTAGGCTGACCACCCAGGCTGATGAAAATCATTAAGTTACGTTAAAGTCCCATAACTGCTGTTTTAGACTTATCCGACAAAGCTGAGCTTATTAGGGAAAGTGATTTTCCTAAGGTTATAATACCTCTAACGAGAGATATGTTGAAACCTTATTTATGATTCAGTTCATCGACTTCTCTTTTTATTTCCTCAGGTAACATGTTGTAAACGTTCTTCATTTCCTCCCAATTTAAGAGGTGATACCACTTAGCCTTCTTAGCCTTTATTAAGAGATAATCCCCTTCGTTTAACTCCAACTCCCTAGCCTTATCCATAGGAACGG
>Ga0081529_122430_pt1 | contig 82380 bp, 97 predicted proteins | sample EchGeymetagenome_FD_71012 | JGI IMG/M metagenome (GOLD analysis project Ga0081529, IMG submission 71012) | Ferrous microbial mat and aquatic microbial communities from Echinus Geyser, Yellowstone National Park, USA - transect B T=78-80 C v2... ...
AATCTTCCCGACTTTTCAAGATAGTTGTAAAGCACATCAATCTGTCTATGTGCAGTCTCACGCATTTCTTCTATTCTTTGGTTAATATCTTGTCCTCTATTATAATCATGTGCTGTATCAGCATAACAGAAGCCTTCGTCTTCTTCTAGTTCACCTACTTCTTTAAGTGCTTTTTCTATTTTTTGATAAATATCTTGCATTTCTTTTGGTTGTTCAAGAGTAGCCCACATACCTCTGTCATAGTCAGATTTTAAATCATCGTCGAGATCCTCATATCCTTTATGATATATCACATGAATTTCGTACGGCAATCCTCTATAAGTTTCTCTAAATATCTTTAGACGACCATCTTTATATCCTGCCTTTGCCTTCTCTTTTTCCCAATCTATATTGAGTTCAGGTCTTTCATTTACCATTTTATCACCATAACCATTTGCTGTGCGAAAGATACATTTTATTTACATTTAGATCTTCTATTATATTCTCAATCTTTTGCTTTGTGTTGTCATCGAGTTTATAAAAGTTCTTTATATCCCGCAGGAAGAAGAACACAAATCTTTTGTCGTAGTCGCTTATTTTAAATAACTTTACATATGAACTTATCAATGTTACAGCATCGTCGACACTAAGACGGCGTGTTTCATACAATTTATATCCTTTTTCGTCTGTTGCTTTTGGCTTGTCGCCACCATCCTGCTCATATAATATAATGTAACTTTGTTCAGGACTCTTGCTTTGAATAGCGTTCTCAACAAATCCTACCCAGCTCACTGGATCTTTAAACCATAATTCGGATCTGGCAGATTCAAAACTATCCTTATAATACACATCTACATTGTTTAGAGTTTTCATTTTATCGCTAATTTAATGTGTTAATTAACATTTAAATATCTTTTGGTTTTTTTTGTTATCTATAATCTCAATCGCTTTTTCACAAATGTGCCTGAAATCCTCACTTATAGTTTCGGTTCTTAAAGCTTTTTTTAAAACAATAAAAAAATCCGATTTTCACTTTCTATACTTTTCTCAATAGATTAATAAAAAATTTATGATTTAAAAGAGTTTTTAATACTACCACTTTAAATTGTCTTAGTAAGAAAGAAAATTTTGTTAAAAAATGTCTTCATAGGAAAGAAAATTTTATCTTCCATATCAAAAATTTAATAGTACACTATATAAGATTAGACAAAAGTTATATAGTATAAGTTAAATTTGACTTATAATATGAGGCATATTTATATGAATTTGACTCATACAACGAGTCATTTTAATCGTTTTAATTTGTAATATATTACAAATTTGAAAAAGTTTGTAATGGCATTACAAAGTTTTATGAAATCTTTGCAAATAAAGATAAAATTACAAAATAACTCTGCTATTTTTAAATAGATTTCAAAATAACTCTGCTATTTTTAAAAATAAATCTTTATAAAGTTATCTTCATAAAAATTATATAAAGACGATGTCAAACTATTTGGCAAATTTAAAATATTTTATAAGAGATTTTATAGATGTATAAAAGAATTTGCGATTTGTTTGCTGGTGTAGGTGGCATTAGACTGGCTTTTGAAAGAGAAGGATTTAAAACAGTTTTTGCTAACGACATAGATGCAAAAGCGAAAATAACTTATGATTTAAACTTTCAAAATCCTAAAATGACTCTTGGCGATATATGGAAGATAAAAATAGAAGACATTCCTGATTTTGATGTTTTAACTGCTGGGTTTCCCTGCCAACCTTTTAGCGTGGCGGGATATAGAAAAGGGTTTAATGACGAAAAGAATGGGAATTTGTTTTTCAGGATTATAGAAATAGTCGATGCCAAAAAACCTTCAATTGTGTTTTTAGAAAATGTGAAAAATCTTCAATCGCATGATCGCGGAAGAACTTTCAAAATAATAAAAGAATTGCTAGAAACGCGAGGCTATAAATTAAAATATAAAGTCTTGAATGCTCTTGATTATGGACTTCCTCAAAATAGAGAAAGGATATATATTGTTGGGTTTAAAGATGAAAAAATGTATAATGAATTTAATTTTCCAAATCCAATCAAGAAAAGACCTGATTTTAGAAAGTTTTTAGATAAAAATGTTGATGATAAATATTATTATAATAACAAACCTTTATATGAAAAGTTAAAGCAATATGATATTTCTTTTGATACCGTTTATCAATGGAGGAGAACATATTTAAGAGAAAATAAAAAGGGAGTTGTTCCGACTCTCACAGCAAATATGGGTTCTGGCGGTCATAATGTTCCAATTATAAGAGATGAAAAAGGAATTAGGAAGCTTACTCCAAGAGAGTGCTTTAGATTTCAAGGTTTTCCAGATAGTTTTAAACTTCCAAATATTCCAGATTCATATTTATATCATCAGGCTGGTAATAGTGTGCCAATACCAGTTGTAGAGTTAATTGCTAGAAATATACGCAAAATAATAGAAACCTATTTAAATGTTTAACTTTTTAATATAATAGGATAAATATGGTTAAATTACAATATATGGGAAATAGTATAGAAATAAAAGATAATGGAGAAATAGATGTTTTATATAATGATGTTCTTGGTGGTCATTTTCTTTATAAATTGAACAGGAACTCTTTTGAAGTTTTTGGCGATGTTGGACTTATTGATAGTGTTAGCGGAGATTTCAACAAGATATATAATTCTGTAAAAAAGGCTGTTGATAATGTAAAAAGTAATAATGACGTAAGAAAAATAATTATATTTTTTAATCGCTATCACGGCAAAATTTTAGAAAATGATTATAATTTTATTGAAAAACAAATAAGGCGATTATATGAAAAATGAAAAGAGAATTAAAATGCCTAAAATTTGGAGAGAATATTTTGATGAAATAGAACCTTTCTGGATTGAGTATATCAAAGCAAACTATGAAAACCCGCCTAATGGAGAAAAAATCAAAGAAAAATACGAAGCTTACATAGAAGCAGAAAAGAAAGCAAGTGAAATTTTGAGAAACAAACTTAAAAATAAGATCGTAAAATAATTTTTCACTGCATTAAACAAAAAGGCTTTTAAACATATGTGATGTATAATATTAGTGATTGATGTGGGAGGCATCATAGGAGAAGTTTTTCGTAAGAAAATAAATAAAGACACATATTTGGTTCTCAGCTATGATTGGGAAAGTTATGAATATGGAAAGCATAGCAAAAAGAAAGTAAAATATAGCGGAACATTGCCAGGTGAAGGTGAAACAGTATTTGTAATTGGAAAAGAAAGGTCTTCTGATGATGATTATAGCCCTAAATTTTATAAATTATGGATATATCATGGCGGAAGCGATCTTGATTTTTCCTTGAAGAAAAACATACCGAAAGAAGTATTGAATGCTTGGAATAAAGAGATAAGAAAAATAGAGAAATAATTTACACCCAATTATTTCCTAAAGCATAAGCATATAAAAATTCTTTAAAAGAATTATTAATATAAACAACCTCTGCTTGAACCAATCTTGCATATTTGTAAAATCTGAATTCGTCAAACAATTTCTTCATTATTTTCTTTTGTTCGCCAATAATGTTTGGAGACAAATCTTTTCTATCTTTAACAACGAGTGGATTCATTTTAAGTTTTTTAGAAACATCGGCTATTAGCGATTCAAGGTTATTTGCTTTTTTCGTGTAATATGAATAAGATATATAGATTTTTATTGCTTTTTTCTTTTTACTAAAAACTTTGTCTCCACTCGTCACTGCAATAACAACTTCACCATCGAAGCTTTTTAAAATATTGTTAAGATCTTCAACATCTTTCATTATAAAAGGTTGTTTTAATTTTATGGCTTCTTCTAAATTAGTAGTATTATTAACTTTTATTGTTCTTCCAAACATACCATAACTCCACATTTTCTCTATAAAATTATAATTTTAGAACTTTAAATGTTAGTCACATTTTCCCCAATCAAACATTGTACTGTTAAACATTAAAAACGAGCAATCTGCTCCAACGGAAAGATTATACGCAAGGTTTTTATATCCGTAGATTGTTCTAGTTAAAGGAACCACAATTACGGGTTTTGCTCCAACAGCAACAGGATAAATGTAAGTTATATAAATATAATTACCATGATATGATATGTTATCTGGAGTGATGGAGAGTATATAATAATTTGTTTTATTATTTGCCATCATTAATGCAAAAATGACAACTATTATAACCATAACTGAAAAAACAATATAATAACTTATATCTGCACACATAATACAATGTTATAACTATAAATATTTAAATCTTTCGCCCGCCAAAATTTAGAATTATAACTTTCTTCAATGATAGTTTTAAATAAGGTTTTAAGGAATCTTTTTATGTGTTTTTTCAGTTGTTTGTTAAAAAATAAATTATATTACAAATGGCAATAAATTAAAGTCATCCATATATCATTAATATTCTTAAAATGAGTTTCTATCTCGTCTTCGTTTAATTCGACAAAATTTTCATCTCTTATTTCGTATTCTTCGCTCGTCATCGCTTTATATAGCAAATATTTTCCTTTAGTTGTATTATATCGTATAACAGATGGGTTTGATATGTCTTTGTATGCGCCCCAACTTATAAAATTCGTGAAAGCAAAATCGTGGAAAAGACCAGAAAAATCGTAATAATATATCACTTTTTCTTTCGCTTCTTTCCTGTTTTTCGCTTCTATCATAAATATTATAGTTGTGTGCATTATATCACTTAACTATATCTTTAATATGGTTGCAATTCTATGAATGACAATCAATTAAAGCCACCCATATTTTATTTTTATCTGGAAATTGAACTTCTATATCTTTTTCACTTAATTTTACAAAGAGTTCGTTTCGTATTTCAGCATCTTCTTCTTTTAACGCTTTGTTTAGTAGATGCTTACCTTGAATCGTGCTGTATCGCAAAACTGATGGCTCAAAAGTTTCAGTCTCATCAAACATGCTCCAATCTAAAAACTTGCAATAATCAAACTCGCAATTATAGTTATCATAAAGAGCGTTTTCTGCCTTGCTCTCTGCTTCACTTTTATTATCAGCGTATAAAAACAAAACTATTGTTGTGCGCATTGCATTCGCCATTAAATATAATTATTATTGAATCACTTTTGGTTCTCTTTCAGTTACCTTATAAACTTTATCTGTTTTATCTTTTAATATTTTCTTGGCTTCATCTTCGTCTGTTGTTAAAAATGCTCCGCAATTTCCGCAATAGTATCCTAATTTCGTGTCTTCAAATTCAATATCATCATATGATAACTCTCCATCCTCATCCAATTCGCACAAGGTGTGAGCAAGTCCTACATATAATAGGTTACTTATTTTTTCTTTACAAACTGGGCATTTCATTTTATCACAATATAATAAGTTAATTAAAGTTTAAATATGTTTTGTTTTTATTTATTATTGCTTAATTTTTTAAATATGTAATATAATATTTTATCGCGGGTAAGTCCAAGCCAGAAAGTGCACCTTACAATCGACAATGGTGCACAATATTATTATCTGGCTTGGGTCCGCATTTTATATTAAAATCATAGCTAAAATATATCCTATAAATATATAGCCACAAACTTGATATTGGTTTATAAAATAATGTTTGAATGACTTAAAACTTTCCCAGTTAGTAATTATGTTTAATTTTGTTTTATTTAATTTTTTAATTAAAGCGTATTCAAGTGGAGAAAAAATTAAGAATATTAAGAGGACAAGTATAATCATTTCTATGAAAGAAATATTGCCTATATAAAACAATGCTCCGACAATTGAGTATAAAAACACATTTTCAAGCAAAACAGATATTTTTGTTGTGGCACTTATATTTTCGTTTATTAAAAAGTTTTTAAGTCCTTTTAAATGAGCCAATGGAGGAACGTATAATAGAAAATTTTTCATAAATAATAATATTACGCTTTAATTTAAATAGTATATGTTGTATTTACTTATGATGATCTGGAAGAATTGAAGAAAGAAATTAAAAGTGGTGATTTTGATACAGAATTAAATAAAAAACTTAAAGAAGAAGCAATTGAGACTATAGACAAATTGATGGAAATTTGCAACGCTGAACATATGGATGGTTTATATTTGAGTATTTACTAATTTTTTTGCTTATGACTTGTAAAAGTCAAAAGCATCCTTAAAAACTGGCGAACTTATATCTTTAAAGTTTTTTACTTCTGATTCGTCATCAGTCACATATAATCTTTTTCCTACAAATATTCCTGCACTTTTATAATCTTCTTGTATGTCTCCACCGCCACCTTCTGTAGATTGCCTTAAAAGAAGCGGTAAGCAAATAGATATTTGTTTAAATGATCCTTTTACAAAAACCTTGTTATCTTCATTTATCAGATATAAAGTTTTTTTACTTTCTATTAGATCCTGAATTTCATCACTAAAGAATAAATCTTTAGCTTCTTCAAGAACATTATCATTATCATTGTTCATCTTTTCGTACAATCCTTTGAATTTTTTGCTTGTATCATAATCTCCAAGTAAAACCAATCTATCTCCAGCCCAGCGATCCATTAGCAAAGCGATTATAAGTCCGCTTTCATCTATATTTGCTGTCCATTCCCAAAGTTTAAAACCACCTTCTGGTTCTAGAAACTCTTGCTTGTCTAAATTTATACATTTGAAATATTGTCCCATGTTTACACCAAATATATCATGTAAAAGCAGATTTAAAAAGGTTTAGGCTGATTTTGTATATTTGTGTATTCAGCCACTACGGGTATATGTTCTTGCATATTGAAACATATATTGTTGCGCATAACCAGCCAAATTACCAAAACGTTTCGATGCGAAGGTATGTATTTCACTTATTTTTACCTTTCTATTATGAAAATAAACGTGTTCTACAATACGTTTGATCCAGACATCTATCGGAAACGCCTCTCCTTTTCCATATCCAAAAAGAAGAATGCAATCAGCAACTTTATCACCAATTCCTTTAAATTTCATAAGTTCTTGTTTCGCCTCCTCATAAGTTTTGCTATATAAAGAATTAAGGTTTATTTTTCCATCTAAACAAGCGTTTGCAAACTCGTGCAAATAGGCATATCTATATCCTACGCCACAGGACATAAGGTCGCTTTTAGAAGCTTTTGCTATGCGTTTATAAGTAGGAAATAAATAGGTATCGCCTTCTCTTTCTCCAAACTTCATCATCATCTTTTGCACGCTGTTTCTTATGTTTTTTATGTTATTGAATTGTGATATAATAAAAGAAACGCTAGCGATCCAAGGGTCGCTCTGAGTGAGTCTCATTCCATAAAATGATTTTATTGCTTTTTTCATAAATACATCTGTGCCTATTTTACTATATATCTCTTTCATATCGCTATCAAGTCCAAGCATTTTTCTTACTTCCTTTTTCGCTTCTTTCTCAGAATAATCTCCTTTGTAATTATAATCTATTTCAAACGCATGCTTGCCAACTTCACTAAGCCTAACATCAAAAATGCCCCTTGTTGTTGCAAATGAAATGCCAATGGGCTTTTGCTTAAACTCGCCTATGAAGTTTAGCACCTGACCACTTGAAAACGTGAAAAATGGAGAAAAATCTTTTACCAGCATAAAAACCACAACAAATATAAATTATTAAAACCAAAAAAGAAAATAAAAAAAGATTCTTATTTAATCACTCGTCGTCCTCTTCTTCATTTTCTTCATAGTCTTCTTCATCTTCATCTTCAAATTCATCTTCCTCTTCGGTGTCTTCCTCATCCTCATCTTCAAGGTCTTCATCTTCGTCTTTTGGCATCAAACTCACCAAATTTACATCTTGTTTTCGGTTTAAAATGTAATTATGGGATTTTTATTGACTAACAAGGAGTTTAGCCATAAATTTGCCAAGGGTTGTCCAAGGATACCATTTTGCTTTACTAAAACTTTTAAAATCATCAGAATATCTAATTTTTATTTCCTCTGGTTCATTTGCATCTGTTAAATCGACCTCATATATATACTCTTCATCACCATCTAATTCACCGAGTCTTTCGACGCCATATCCTAATTTTTCTTCGCCATTTCCATATTCCTCAAGCTTTTTCTTTTCATAATAAATAAAATTAGCTCCGACATAGTCAGGATAATCACCTTGTCTTGGTTCTGGTTCAGAATAGTACCATTTGAAAAAATCATATAAATCTGGAATCACTGATTCAGGATAACCATCTGAATGTCTATATATCTGAACAGAAGTTCCGCCTTTTTTCATAAACTTTATTTGACATCTTGTACTCATAACATTACCAATATGTAATAATATTATACTTTTAAATACATTTCGGTTTTAGTAGAAATGAAAATTGCAAAAACATTTAAATATATTCTTTATTAAATTAAATAGTAGATGGTGATGTGGTACTGGAATATAGAGACATTGTAGAGGAAGAAGTGTATTGGTACACGCGGGATGAAGGAGTAGCAGAGGTGCTCGGTTATAGAAGTCAAAATGCATATGACCAAATAGAAGATGCTATTAAAGACCAGCTTTATAATGAAGATATGTATGGATATTTATTAGAGATAGCTAAAAAAGAAAAAGATAAACAGAAGGCAAAAGAAAAGGTAGATGAGGAATTAAGAAAGATGATATTAGAGGCAGAAAGAGAACTATCTCTAGAAAGTATTTTATAACGCTTAATAATTTTCGTATTCGGCGTCAATAATCTCTTTCAATTTTTTAAAACTTAGTCTTTCATATCTCGTTCCGTCAGGTAAAATTAATTCAGCGTTCCTATTTCTAGTTTTTATGTTATAATAAAGCCTTACAGTGAAACCTTTTATATTTTTATACTCCCACATATATGTTGTATCGCTTATTTTAGTACCAGTTTTTCCTTCTAAGAACGGATCATTTAATACACTAAGAAATCCTTTACTAGCCAAATAATGATTTATATCAAACTTCATAATTTCATCGCCTATAAGGTTAAAATATTATGTTGAAATATTTAATAATTATCATTATTTCTTAAATTCTTTACTATATTTCATAGCCATTTGCTTCTTTTTCTCAAATATGCCTAAATGCTTTGCACAGCTGATGCAATAATAAACCTTTCTCGTTTCTGAAAAAATAATATCGTTCCCAGAATGTAAATCTGTTGAAAAATTTATTCTTTTTTCAAATACTACTGCCTTGTTTCTTGGAATTTTTCTTCCACAGTTATCACAAGTAACTAGCGGTTCTTTTCCTCTCATAAAATCACTTTTAATATAAACTTTAATTGTATCGTTTAAATAATTTTTTAAATCGTAAAACTTTCTTATAATTGATTTGTATGAAAGAAACCACAATACAAAAAATAGTAAAAGACTATGCAAAACGTTCTTTTGGCAAAGATTTCGTTTCAATCTTATATCTTGGAAAAGATAAAGGTATTAAAGGATTCAATGTTTATGAATTTAAGTTGTTTTTGAAGACAGGTGAGTTTTATTTTAATGTGATAGAAATACAAGAAGGAAGAAAAAGAAAATTACTTTATGACTTAACTCCAAAAGAGTAAATAGAAATTTATGTAGAATGTGATTTTTTTGTTATAAAATATCTTATTATTGAAAACAAAATACCGGCTCCAATTACAAAAAATACAAAGTATCCTTTAAAGTTTATAGGATTGTTTATTAACCCGAAAACATATGGCAACAAAATATAATAAAATAAAAGATATAAAGGAATTAAAGTTAAAACTAATAATTCTGCAATAATAAGTTCTTTACTATGGAATAAAAATTCCTTTGTTTTATTTTGAATGTATGTGGGATTATCAGCGTTTTTAATTATATCTTTATACGCACTTATCATTTCTTTTTGGTGAAACTTCATCTTATCTTTGTTATATAATAAATTACCTATGTAATATGATATAAGAATATAGAGAAATGCTATAAGAAACAATAAAATAAATTGGTCGTATACTGCGATCGTAGAATCACTTGCGACGAGTGGAGCGCAAAAATCGACAACAGTCGATTGTGAGCTCACATTTGCTCCACTCAATATATATTATAAAATTAAGATATTTAAATGTTTCGGTTGAATGCGAAATTACTAAACAACTAAATAATGATAAGAGGAACTCTCATTTCATCTTCTGACAAGCCTGAATGAATCCCGATAGGTCTTTTATTGTTTTGATTTATATTAGGATAAACATACTCTAACGCAACATTATTTTTTGCTAACAAAATATGCGTACCAAATCTATATCTAATCTTTTCATTTACTTTATTTTTGCCAAATATTCCTGTTCTTATTACTTCATCGCTGTATTCAAGCATAGCATACTTTGAGTAGTTTTCAGCAATGTATTTTTTAAGATCGTTTTCATATTTGGGAATGACATTCATAAACATTATTCTAGCGTCGCCCCAAGGAGGACCATAAAGATAATTCATTATCTTGCTCTTACTATCTATAATTAGCCATTTATTTACTTTTGTATGACCGTGGTCTGCGGTGATAATAAGATTATAATCGCTTTTTTCAAGTGTTGGCAAAAGGGTGCTTTCAAGTTCGTTTAATAAAAGTGCTGTTGCGTTTATTGAAGCATCAGAAAGAGGTCCATACTTATGTTCTATTGAATCAATTAAGGAATAATAAACATATATAAAATCATATTCATCTTTAATGACTTCATTTTTTAATTTTATTAACATATCTGATTGCATCGTGTATTTATCTATCTTTATTTTATTATCGCCATTGCATGGTGGTTTTTCAACAGACCTATCAAAAAGAAGCATAAGATTTCTATTTTCTGCAATTTTTAATAGAAGATTTGGTTTAGGAATTATATTTCGTATACCAAGCTGATCAAATTTAAAATTTTCATTTAGCGCTAATGAATCTCTATATGGCGCAACAACAGCTCCTAGTTCTTTGGAATACACATGCCATCCAACTATTCCGTGTTCAGATGGAGTAAGACCCGTTTCAATCGATGTTAGAGCCACAGTGGTTGTGGAAGGAAAAACAGTAGTTATTTTCTCAATTTTCCAATTGTTTATAAACTCTAACTTTCTCTCGCTTAAAGTCTTGCTTAAAAGGTTGTATCCTAATCCATCTACAAGCATAAATATTTTCTTTTTCTTTCCACCAGTACGTTTTCCTCTATTTGCCATATCTTTTATTATTGAGAGATTGCTATTTTTATAGTCTGGAAATATAAAATTATTTTCTCTCGCTTCGTCAAGAAAATCATTCATAATCGCACCATTATATTTTTGTATAAGAAAATTTAAATACCTTTCCTTATCAAGTTTAAAACAATTTATTTTATTTCATTCCTTGAAAATGACTTTTTTCAGTTGTTCCATAAGGAGTTTGAGCCTTGCTTTCAAGCCTTTCAAAAATTATATGTATTACACCTTCTTTTGGCTTTAATACAATTTCTTTATCTCCGAGATTTTTAACACTTACAAAAAGTCGTCCCTTATATCCAGCATCAACAACTGCAAACATGCCAACAAGTCCGTTTCGTGAATATCTACTTCTAAGATATAGCAATCCTATTATGTCATCTGGCATTTCTATCTCTTCAACGGTTTTTAATCTGCGGAATTCCCCTGGCTTTATAGTGACTTCATCAACATCTTTAAAATCACTTCCATCTTCTATAAATACTGATAAATCATATCCATTACTCGTAAGATGCTCAAGATTAAAAGGACTTATTTTTAATCTACCAGATTGAATTTCATTTAATATGTTTTTATCTGAAAGCATATTATCAAAATAAGATAATCAATAAAGTTTAAAATTTAATGATTACAAACTGACCTTTTCACACCAAGCCAAAAACAATGTTCTTTCTGGATCAATTTCATCTTCGCTTTCGGTAAGGTATTTATAATAATCCCATTTAAACAAATCTGGAAGATAAGGATATTCGCTGTATCCGTGACCAAGACTCAAATAATATCCCAATTTACTTTTGCATAGATACACGTTTGATTTTGGTTCTTTTCTTTCTGTATTTTTAAATTCTCCTATCTTCTTCATTTTAACCTTTATTAAGCCATCGAAGAAATAGAAGTTTTTCATTAGTATATCTTTTGGAAGTAATCCTTCACTTTTGAGAGTTTTTATTTCGTCTTCGTTTAAATATTTATAAAGTTCATATTTCTTCCCATTTATTACGCAATAATAATGCTTTTCATCTGTATCTGATTGTCGCATAAATTTCACCGTTTAGAGGAGCGTTTCCATAGTTTTTAATTGTCATTGTTATGATTGATGGAACGGCTTCTCCACTTATTTGTTTTATACCATTTAATTTATTGAAAACAATACTTGTGCTCGTGTCGTTTCCAAGATAATCAATATTTAGTGAAACTTGCGCATTAGCGTTTTGAGGAAAGTCAAATGTCATGTTTATAGAACCAGCTTTTTGTATCAATATCATATATTGGTCGTATTGAGTTATATTAGCAAATACTCCGCTCCCTACTTCGCCATAAATATTCGCTGGATATAAATTAGCAATTTTGAATGTATATGAAGTTATGTTTGGCTGGTTAACTACTCGGATGTTTTCTTTGTATTGTATGGCATTATCTATAAAAGATAGTATAATTGCGTATACAGCTAGAATAAAAAGTGCAATCAAAATTATGGTGTATTTTGTTTTTTCTTCTTCGTCTTTTACATTTTTTCTAATATTTGCTTTCTCATAGTTTTTCATAATAATATTCATATCTTATTGATTTAAATTTTAAATGGATTGGAAAAAGAGTTTATTGATTTCTTGATAAAAAAGTTCAAAAACGGAATAACCATTCAATATATTAAGGCTAAAACAGATTATGTTTCGGTCTGCTTGACGGCAAAGGCTGGAGATTCTTATGATCCTAATGATAAAATAGGCTTAACTCATTTATATGAACATGTATTTGTCTCAATGCTTGAAAATTTACATAATTATAATGATTATATAGAAAAATTAGGATTTTATCAAAATGCAGATACATCAAACACACTAATGAATGTATATTTTGAAACTTATAGAAATATGATTCCAAATGTGTTGCTCGGAATCAAAAAACTAATAGAGAATTTTTCCATTATTGGAAAAGTGTTTAATGTAGAAAAAGAAGCTGTTAAAAACGAAGTATCTAAAAGAAATTTGGAGTATGATGAGTTAATAGAAAACTATGTAAGTAAACTCTTTTTATTAGAAAGAAATCGCAGAGTACAAACCATTAAAACTATCTCAAAAATAAATATAACCGATTTGTTAAGATTTCATAGTTTCATATTTTCAAAAGATAATGTCACTTTCACAATTTATGGAAAGCTTTCTAAAAAATTAGAGAGAGAAGTTAATGAAATAATTTCGAGTATTTCTTTACCCGAGAGGAAAGAATTAGAGAATTATAAGAACTATACTAAACCATTAAGATTTAATAAAAGAAATGTTGGAATTATAGTTTTCAGAGTTCCTAAACCGAACTTTAAAGATTATTTATCTGAACAAATATATAAAAATATAATGACTAGATTTGATGATTCTTTATTATACAAATTTATAAGGGAGGAGGAAAAAGCTACTTACGACATTACATATGATGCTATTGATGGAATAAACGAAAGACTTTTTTATTTTTATTTTATTGGGAATCCTAAAAACGTTAAAGATGTAAAAAAGAAGATAGATCTTCGCAATAAATTCTTTAAGCAGACGAAAAAGTTATTTAATCTTGGCAAAAGAAGAACCATTATAGAGTTTCTTAAATCTGCCGAAACTCAAACAAATTTTACAGAGGATCTTGCATATTACTATACTACTTTTGGAGTTAGTTTGGATAAAAAGTCTTTGATTAAAGAAGTAGAAAAACTCAAATATTCATACTATAAAAAATGGCTGAAAAGGATTTATTCAAATATGTATATCGAATAGCATAAATAAAAATAAAAAATAAAAGCAAACCTGCAATAAATGCAGGTTTAAAAGCTTAATAATGGATTACTTTTTTGCCTTGGTCCTCCTTGCCATTTTTGTTCTGGCTACATATCCTTCGCTGTCGACAAAGTAAATATAGCCAGCTTCTCTTTCAATCTTCTCTGTTCCTACTTTTGCTTTCTTGCCTGTTTTATTGCTCTTCATAGGGCTTTGCCAAACATACCCGTCGGAACCTAGATAATACAAAAATCCAGGTTTTCTTTCAATCTTTTCTTTAGATACTCTTTCTCCAGATTTAGCCATATTTATCACAAATATACTTATATTTTTGCAGTTTAAAATAAAATTTCGAGGAAAGAGTATAATTTTAAGCACTTTTAATAAAAATTAGATTATGTCTGAAAAACCTTTTATTATAATTCCAGTGAAGAAAAAATATATAGCCGATGAAACAGGAGATTTAACGCCATATACTTATTACAAGTTGAAATTAAATAAAAACTTAAAAATGATATTAAAAAAGATTGCAATTAATGTTAAAAATAAATCAAACATTAAAAGATATGAATTTTTGGCTATTCCAGATTTTAATTCTTGCCAAGAATATTATATAAAGCCTATGAAAATAAATCATAATTTAGAATTAACTGACGAATTAAAAGCTTTAAGTGAATATTCTGCAAAGCAATGGCGTGTAAACGAATATTACTTCTATGGCGACGAAAGTGCTAGAGATATAGAGTCGTTATTATCATCCGTAGGATACCAAATTTATAAAAATAAACTTGTTTTGGGTGTTTTTACAAGCGAAGGAGGTATATCAGAATTTAAACCTCTATTCAATAAAAGACTTTTGATTCCATCAAAATTCAAATCGGTTTTAGATGAAATAGAACTAAATTCTTGGCGAATAAATATATTACTAAACTTGCCAGATAACTTTAATGATGAAAATGGTGTAAATTACAAAGGAAGCCTTGGAATTAAAAGTTTTCTGTTTAATCGTTTTATAGAAAGGCTAATTGACCTCCGCCTTCTTTATAAGAAAGACAGGTGGGTGTATGATGTATACAGGTTATTTAATTTTGACGATGATAGGAATAGATACTTTATATACGAGGCGATGAAACTTCCAGAAATAAATAACGAAACTTTAAAACCTATTCTAGAGAAAGCACAAATAGACTTGCAACTGAGAAAAGATTTGTTTGAGCAGTTTTATTCAGATATATTAACTCATTATATATCTCATAGATATGAAGAGTTTATACAAAACGAAAAAGAATTAAAACCTGTTTTATTAAAGGTTCTTGGAATAGACTACAAGCAAGAGAACTAAACTCACTCATACTTTTCATAAATAACTTTTACAGGATTTCCAAGCAAAGTATTGTATATTATATTTTTAACATCGTTATTTGTTAATTGCTTAAACTTATCAACTTCACTAGGTTTTATATTTGTTAGTATGTATTTAACTTGAACCTTGTTAGGTGAAAGCACTTTTACTGTAAACTTCATAATGCTACCATCAAACAATTTAGCAGAATATAATTTAATCTCTCCTTCTTCAGACTTCTGAAATATATTTTCATCGAAATCAATTATAGCATTAAACATTTTTTCTTCTATCATACAATTCTTTGGAAATTTTTTGGTTTAAATTAGTATTCTCCGGTCAATTTTCTTTTGATGTGCTCTTTGAACGGTTCAAAGAATTTTGTTTTATACAAAAGATAAGCTATGATTAGTATAACTATTATAGAAAGCCAGTATACAGTGCTTTCTTTTTTGCCAAAAGATAAATTAAGGATCAAACTCTGTTTTGGAATTAGGAAAGTATAGTTAGAATTCTGACCTAATGTTTCTGGACTTGTGAAGTTAAGTAGAATTGAGTATTGTGAAAATACAGGTGCAGTCACATAAACAGTGTTTCCGTTTGCTGAAATAGATGTGACGGTTGAGTTCGGATTATATTTTATATAAAATGTAGAACCTACAGTTAAGTTAATTTTTGTTTCACCGAGTTTTGATGGTGTTAATGTGTATCCTCCGTTCATTATACTAACTTCAACATTTTCATTTATTGAATTGTTGAGCGAATATAAAAATGTTTGATATTCGTTTGGATAAACGCTTATTTTATATGTGTTGTTTCCTAGATAAGAAGGCTGATAGAAAAGCATTGTATAGACTTTTGTTGGATAAAGAGTTGTGGAAAAGCAAAAATCAAGTTTGCATTCGTATAATAGTAATTCATTATAATCTTTAGATATGTTAAATGACATTCCGCTATTTTCTACTATTATCGAAGATATAGGTGTCGATAAATTGTGTAGATATTTATCATATTCTGTAATAGGTTCAGTTTCTGGTGAAGAATATGACTCTGGAAATATCACAGAATAGTTTCCATTAAAGTTAACACCTGAAAGTGTTCCCGCACTTGGTTCATAACTGTATCCGATATTTCCATAGTAAGTTCTATTGTATGTGGAACTATTTTCTAAAATATTATAAAATAGTTTTTCAGTTTCAGGAGTGAAGTTTTTCCAAGTCGTGTTGAAATTTAATTGCTGGCTATCAACAAGCACATAATTTATTCCGCTATAATTATATGGAGGACAACTTGCCCAATTCGAAACATAGTTCTTTGCTATTGGAACATTGCTTAACACTCCTTTCCAAAAATTCACTTTTTCACATAGTTGTTTAGAAGGTTCTATATAAAAGAAATACATATTTTGAGTATACAAAAGCGGATTTAATAAATTGTAATCTCTTTCAAACATGGTTTGGTTTGGAGAGAGAACATATGATGTCTGGGGTATAATGCACACGTTTCCTATTTTTGTATATGGGCAACCATCAAGATAATATTCTTCAAGCATATGTTCGTTTTGCAAAAATTGAAATGGAGGCGAATTAAAGAATTGAGTTTTGTTTATATATCCTTGAGCATAAGCAAACAGATCACTTGCACCTTGAAATATCATATTCATCATTCCAGACAATCCTTGAAATTGCTCAAAAATCCCGCCGTTTCCAGTTAATGTTAAACCTGCTTTATACATAGAAAAGGCGCTCTTATATTCATTATCATCTGCTATTGTCATATATGTAGGATAATAGGCAGTAGCTTCGCTATATATATCAGGGTAAACCCAAGTTGGTCCAAACATATAAACTTTGCTTGTTATGTTTCCGTTTTCAACTGCTGTTGTGTTTAAAAATGAAGCATCAAAACTTTCTAATAAGGTGTAGTTTGGAGAATAGATTTGAAATTCTGTTCCAGGAGGTATGGTAACATATGAATATGAAGGCTTTGAAGGTATAGAAGATTTATATAAGACAAAACTATAATTTAATTTTTCGGCTATTCCGTTTTCGTTTGTCTTAAACATATTCATTGCACTCATATTTGTACTAACATTTATGTAAGAAGTTTGATTAGTATTATATTCAAAATTCTTTGACGCAAATAATTCTTTTGTTGAATTATAAGATTGTCTTGTTGAAACTGAACTCGTATAGCAGGTCACTGTTTCGGTGTATGTTTTATTATCTTGTGTATATGTTATTGTTTTTTGATATTGACTATGAGTTATGTTAATCTGAGGCGGATTAAAGTGTGTATTAAAAGTGTAAAAATTCATAGTGTAAGAATACTTACTGTTTAGCGATGCGAATAGTTGCTTTAAGGCACTTGGATTTTTTATTGCATTTACTGAAATATTGAATTCGAGAAGCGTTTGATTTGTGAAATTTAAACGTGTTGAGTTTTCATATGCAATAGAACCGTTTATATATTTAGCGCCATATGTTACATTATTAGTTTCAAAACTTATATCAGTTGGTGTAGCTTCTATTATTGATGGTCCATAAAAACTACCATTTGTAATTTCTTGGTAATAATTCGCTGGATATAGTTTATTAGAAAACATTATGTTGTAAAATTGGTTTTTGATGTTTTGCTCTTCCTGTTGTATTGCACTACTAAGACCTATTCCACCATTACAAGAATCGTAATATTCTATTGGTCCGCTACTTAAAGTTCCGTGAAATGGATATTCGTTTACAGATACATTATAATAAGCATAATTATTTATTTGGTTTTGAACGGCAATATCTAAAGTTATATTTTTATATATACCAGATGTTACATTTATACCATTCTTTTCAAGTAATGTTGTGTTTTGATTTTTAATATAATTTATCGGCACTAATAATTGCGAATAATTTAATTGCTCTTCCGCTTCGTATCCAGATGGAATTATACCTGGATATACTCCCAACAGGGCAATATTGTTTTGTATTAATTCTGGACCTTCATACTTTGGAAATATGTTGTTATTTTTTATTCCATAAAGTAAAGAGTAGTATAAAAATTGAGGATTATCGTATTTTGTAGTTAGCATAAAGTAGCTTAACGAATTTATGTATTTATAGTAGTCTATAAAATAAGGCAACGATAGATCCGTTGAATTGCCTAAACAAGATATATATTTTATACTGAAATTTTTATATTGATCATATGAAGTTAGTGCTATTGAGTCTTTTAAAGATTCTGGCGAGGTAGTACAAACATTGCTGTAATTTGCGTATGTCGAATAAAAAAGCTTACTAAATATGTCTTTCGGAATACTTAAAATAACAAGAGAAGTTAAATAATTATTTATTTCTGTATTTATAGAATTATTTATTGCGTTTGGCTCTATTTCATTAAGTTCTGATGCACTCGCATTATATTTGGATAAAAGTGTTCCGTTCGCAGTGAAAGTTGCATTTTTTAATTCGCACAAATTTATAAAAAATCTATCTACAATGGAGTTACCTGTATAACTGCCATTACAAAATACTGTTCCTTTCATATTATTTAGAAAAGATTGAGGATATGCTATTTTTCCTAAGAAAAATGTTGTCCCAGTAGATGAATTCGAATAATTAAAATATGAGTTGTAGAAGTAATACGGATAATATACATCATATATAGTTGAGCCGTTATTATAAAAATAAAAATAGTATGAAGGCTTTATTGATATATTCATAGTGGTATAATGAACAAATTTATTAGATAGCCAATTTTCTATATTCTGCGGGTTGGATGTAATATTTATACTTGACGCTCCGGAAATAATAAAGAGAAATTCAAAAGCAAGTATATAGTATAAAATTGTTTGTCTCATTTCAATTCTATAATTAGTTATCGATTTTAAAAGTCTATTCCCAGACGTTATTTGAAAGCATCTCACCGTATGTGGCGTAGTTTATTATATCCATTAGCGTGTCTTTCAAAGTTTCATCTTTTACTTTTTGCTCTATGTTTTTGTTTGTCGTTAGATTTTTATATCTTGCTATTTTATCTCCAAGTCTAACAATAATTCCTATAATTCCGAATTTTAGAATATTATCTGAGCCGTAATCGTTATTTTTAGAAACTCCAAGATTAAAAGATTCATTTAATATTGACTCTATACTTGTTTTATTCATTTCTAACATATTAAATAATGCTGTGTTTTTAACTTTGTCAAAAACAGGTTTAATATCTACAGGGTCTATAACTCCTATTAAGAGTTTTCTAAATGCTATCTGTAAAAGCTTGTCGCATTTATCAAAATCTGATATTAAAGAAGTATCTATGCTATTATGAAGATAATTATTAAAGTTATCAGACCAAGACATTTTTATCAATAATGATTTTTATTTTATAGTTTAAAATGTAGGCAATTGAAAATTTTTACATCTTATTTTTAAAACTAAATGTTTAAATTGAAATAGATGGAAGCGATAGAGGAAGCATTATTGATTTTATTCAGTACTATTGTTGTAGTTTCCTTATTATACTACTTATTACAATATAGCGAAGCAAACAATCTTAACTCACAAATATCTATAATTAAAAATTTGCTTTCAACTTCGATTAAAATAGTTCCTAATATAAATAATATAACTATAATAAATTCACAAAATCCAATTCAACTTGATGTTTTTATAAGTGAACAGTATTTATCAGGTAACTCTGTTCTAACTTATAATGAATCTTATAAAGACGTTGTTTTATCGCCATCGACCATATTAAATTTGACTTATGATGACCCTGTATCTGTTTATATAGAATTCAATTATCCTGAAAATGGCGAAAGCGTCTTTACTTATTATTACAGGTATCCTATAAACTACCTCGATATAAAGAATTTATATTCTGGAACAGCGGTCTATATAAATAATAATTTAGAAAAAATATCACTTTATTCAAATCTGTTGCCATTGAATTCTTCCTATAACAATGTCACTCTTATTTCAAAGTATTTTTATTACACTTATCAAATTTTAACTAACGGGTATGGAAATGTGTATAATATAACCCTGCCAATAAATATAACACAAAGAAGTATATATGTTTATACTAATAATGGAATTATAACAAAGCCAGCTGTAAACGCATCAGTAGAAATAAATAACATAGAAACACTGCGCACAAATAGTAATGGGCAAGTTTCTTTCCTCTATTCGGGAAATATTATAAAACTAAATATATGTTATAACGGTTGCAATAATTCATTTTATCCATCGATCAGTGGATTATATAATCTATCAACTAATAATAAGTTTATAATTTATGAAAAATACCCAACATATATTTACACATTGTTTTATGCAAATAAAGGAAGCAATTTATATACTGTTGTTCCAGGTTCATTGAGTTTTAAAAATACCAACAACAATATGAATTATTATATAGAAACACCTGCGAATTATTCGTTGAACTTGCTAACAGGAGGGTATTATGATGTTTTCGGATATACGCTTTATAATAAGACATATACCCAAATGAGTGATATTCCTGTTTTTTCAAATTATTCATTTATTTGCATACCAATTATTCCAGGTGTTTTGACAGAAACAAATTATACATGTCCAAATGCTTTGATTAAAAGTGTTCCCCCAAGTCCGACAATACATTGGATAAACACAACATTTAATGAAATTGGCTTACCACAAGGAAGTTATTGGAACGTTACCTATGGCGGAATTACAATATCTTCAGAATCAAGTACAATTGTTTTTAATTATTATATAAACAATCAAAGCACGGCGAATTTCACAGTTCCTAATCAAAAAGTATATGGCGAACTATTTGTAGCAAGTCCGAGAAAAGGCAGGCTTACTGCTGGTTCCAGTCAAACTATAATATTTAGACTTCCTAATGTGACATTTGAGGAAATAGGATTGCCAGCAAACACATTGTGGAATGTAACTTACAATAACACATTGAAATCTTCTAGAACTCAATATATAAACTTTTCTAACGAAAACACTACAAACTTCAATTTTACAGTTGGGAGCCCAATACTTATAAATTCAACGGCTGGATACTTCGCAAATATAACAAAAGGAACAATAGGATATGATCAAAGTTTGCAAAAAATAAACTTTACAGAAAAGTTCTACTTAAACGAGACGCCAATACCATTATCTGGTGGCAAAGTTTCACCTGGGTCTGGTTGGTATGATGCAAACTCTATTATAAACATAAGTGAAACTCCAAACAATTATTATGTGTTTAAAGAATGGCAAGGCTATGGTAATGGAAACTATACAGGTACAAATTCTATTGCTAAAATAATACTAAAAAGTCCGTTAGTTGAAAACGCAATTTATTATACACCAGTTTATATAACATTTTATGCCAATCAAACAATATTAAATTCGACAGCAAATGTTTTAAATGTTAATAGTGCAAATTATATTTACAACAATCCTATTGCGAAACTCGAATTCGCTTATAATTCATTGGTTAGTTATACTTATGCGAATAGCATTACATATAATAATGGGATTAAACAAGTCTTTTCATCTCTAAGTGGTTGTGGTCAAACAACAGAAAGCGGTTCATTTTATGCAACTCAAAATTGCTCGATTACTGGCAACTATATAACGGTAAAGGCAGTTTCGTTTGAAGAAGTCGGATTGCCAAGCAATACAATGTGGAACGTCACATTTAATAATCAATTCGAATCTTCAAACACGCCTTACGTGAATTATACCTACGGGCAAATCACAAACTCTAGTTTCAAAATTGGTAGCCCAATATATATTTCAAATACTATAAGATACATTGCAAATCCTTCTAATGGAATTATAGCAACAAATCAAATAAATCAAACTATAGATTTCATAGAACAATTCTACTTTAATGAGTTTGCTACGCCAACAAACGGTGCTTCTAAATTATCGCCAGGATCTGGATGGTATAACGCAAGTTCTACATTAACTATAAGCGAAACACCAAACACAAGTTATGCGTTTATTGGATGGAATGGAATAGGAAACGGTAGTTATACTGGTAATTCAGTAAGTGCTAATATAATAATGAATTCTCCGATTACAGAAAACGCAGTTTATAATTATATCCCTCCTACTATCTATTTGAATGAAACAAATTCAACGATAGATGTCGGGCAAATATCCGATTTATATGCTATTGTAACAGGTGGAACACCACCATATTCATATGCATGGTATAATGCAACGACAAGTAATTCAGGAATTATTACAGGATCAACAACTAATAGTTTGATCATAAAAGGCGTGACAACAGGTACTTTCAAATATTTTGTAAACGTTACTGATAGTCATCCAGCAACTGTCGAGTCTAATACTATCAGTTTAATTGTAAATCCACCTTTAATGGCTAATCCAATAACACCTACAAATGCGGTTATAGCTCCTGGTCAGTCTATTACATTAACTGCTAATCCATCTGGCGGAACACAACCATATTCATACCAATGGTATAGTGGAACATCATCTAATTGCTTAAATGACGCCCCTATAAGTGGAGCGACATCAAACACAATTACGGTAAGTCCATCATCAAGTACTTATTATTGCTATAAGGTGACAGACAGCGCATCAACTCCTGAAAGCAATATGTCTACAGCTGATCTAATAACCGTTAGTCTTATACTGTATGAAGTTCCTATAACAATCACTAATTCACAAAGTTCAGCAACGCCAAGCCCATTCCAGCAGATGATACAAATAAACGAAAGCAACTATGCAAACTACATTGCCTACAATGGCAACATTGCGAACTTTGAATTCTTCACACAAAGTGGATCTGTATTGCCTGCGTGGATAGAAAGCAACAACAGTGGCACATTAACAGTTTGGGTGAAATTGCCAAACGGAATCCCCGCCTCATCATCAATAACCATTTATCTCGGCTTTTCGTCTAAAACAAAAAATCTATTAAACGCATCAGGAACATTTGGAATAGGGGAAGCCCCACAGTTAAGCTCTACCTATGCTGAATATGATGATGGTTCAAGCGTATTTAATAATTACTGGAACTTTGCTGGAACAAGCTTACCGAGTGGATGGAATGTCGTATCAAATAGTGGATATGCTTATGCGAGTGTAAATAATGGTCTTACTGTTACTTCTAGTAATACAGGCGGACATTATGTCGCTGTAATATCTAATATGCCAGTAACTTCAACGACTCTTGTTGATGAATATATAACTTCTCAATACACAAATAACGGTCAAGACATGTGTTTAGTTTCTTCTGCGAATTCCACAAGCTTCTCATATGAAGCAGATAGTGTTGGATTCCAGAACGGCGCTTTATTAGAAATAGAAAACAATAATGGTGGTGCTCCAAGTGTTATAGCCAGCACAAATATAAATGCTCCTGCGATAGTCAGTGTTTATAATAATATTTTATATGCAAATTATAATCAAGTTGCTTCAATAAGTGGACAAATATTGGCAAATGGATATTTAACATTAAGTGCTAACACTGGATATAACGCAGATTTTGTTGTACAGTGGCTACGCACACGTGCATATCCTCCAAACGGAGTTATGCCTAGTGTGAGTTTCGGCTCAATACAGCAAGTCTAATTGCTAAATTTAAAAAGAATAATCATATTTTAATTGTGCAAAAACTTCAAACATCACTTGAATTTATTATTATAGTATCATTTGTCGCAATTGTAGCCATAGCTTTTGGTGTATTTTATTTCGGTTTCGTTAATAAAGGAATTCAAAATCAAGTTATTAGTGATCCTAATTATGTTGAATCTTTTTTCCCTGTCAATTCTACTTCAGACTTATTGAGTACAAGTCAACCATTAGTTGATAATTTCAATATAACATTTGCTTTTTCAATAAACGGCATTAAAGAGTATGAACCTATATTTTACACCATAAGCAAAAAATACATAAATCAATATGGCACTGAAACATATCAAATAAATATTGTAGGAACTCCTACTTACAATCCTTTCATAAACACTAACTATACTATATGCAGTCTTAATTATAAAAATAATTCCAAAATATATTCAGTGGTTATAAATCAAAATTGTTAAATAAGTTTTGGCTCCGGAATTGTTCCTGTATTCTTGAATCTATTGAAGTCTTCTATAAATTCTTCTGGCGTTACGTTATTTTGCGTTTCTACTAAAAGAAAGCTTCTTATGCTATTCATTTCCGTATATATATCTTTATATGTTTTCCAGTATGTTAAAGGATATATCAATTTTCCTTTGTCATCGTATACATATTCTATTTCTAAATCTTTATTGTGAATATAGACATATTCTTTTAACAACTCAGAATTGAGTATCATTAACAAAAGTTGGTCTGGTTTATATAATCCTTCTTCATTTTTTTCAATCCTTAAATTGCATTTTTCTATAAATTTATTATAAGTGTCATACGATATATATTTTTCTCCAGCTTGTGCGAATTTTGTATCATAAACTAATGTGTATTCTTTCTTTTTGCCGAATCCTTTACTTGTTTTTTCTTTTATTCTCATTGTTGTTAAATTTTTGTAAAGTATTCTTTCATTTTCATCATCATATCCATAAATCTCATCTATTGAAGCTAAGTATCTTATATGGGTTGTTGGGTCTAACACTACAAAAAGCAAATATGATAAATTCGCAAGTCTGTCTTTTGATATTTCTAACGACCTTGATTGAAACTTCGAAATAAATGATGAAGGGCTTGTTGCGTGAAATGTAAACATTGTTTTTTCGCCCGAAGAAATGACTGAAAACAAAGCATCCACTAAATCTTTATCAAACTTTACTTCTCCTATAATCATAAAATCAGGTCTGAACATTAAAGAAGCGTTTATTAGAGCTGTTTGTTGCTTCGCATCTGTAACTTGTATTTGCCTTGTCCAACTTTTTTGATATAATTGCAACTCTGGAGTTGTTTCTATTGAAAACACTCTCGCATTTTGAGGAATAAACAAAGAAATTGTTTTCAAAAATGTTGTTTTTCCTGCCGCAGGAAGACCAACGACTGCTATTTTACCCGTATCTACGTGATCCATAGCCCATGCTATATATGCTAATGCTTCTGCTGTAGCGGTTCTGTTTTTTATGAATACATTAGGAGATATAAGATTGTATACTTGCTTTCTCATATTGAAAGCCTTGTTTCCGCCACTTTCATAAGGATATATTGCTGTGAAACGAGCAGAATCAGATGTAGGTAACGTAACTGATGCAACCCTATCCTGCTTTGTTATTTTTGAATTTCCTCTTTCTATCAAAAGTTGTATAATTTCGTCCATTTGTTCACTGTTTATAGTAATATTAGTGATATAATCTCCAGATAAATCCATTCCGGTTTCTAATTTTCCAGTATAATAAACTACGACTGGTTGATTTTCAACACCGTTCACATCCTCTATAAAAGGATCGAAGAAAAACGGAGTTAAAGCTTTATATGTTATCTCTTTGAGAAGATAATAAGATACCTTTATTGAGCTATTATCTATATCTTCTATTTCTTCTTGTTCATAATATTTTCTAACGGTTTTTTTGATTTCATAATAAATATCTTGTAATGATCTATTTTTTAGCAAAATTGTGCCTAAATATGAAGAAATTAGTATCCTTCTCACTATGTTATTTTCGAAGTCCCCAATTTTTATTTCTTCTACTAAATATTCTCCAGCACTTTTATTTAATGTTCTTTTTATTACATCTACGCCATCTTCTTTGTCTCTAAAAATAGTCTCTGTTGATATATGTTGGTCGCTTTCAGTAATTATTTTGCTTTTGTTTTGAACTATTATGCCTCCATAACGAGTTAAATCTGGAGCTTCGGCAAAATCATACACAGTTTCTTTTGCTTCTTTTTGACTTGTTTCTATTACAATCGCTGATTGAACATTATTAGATGGTGGAGGTGTTTCTACTTTTACGGCATTTACTTTAATCTCTTCTATAGTTTGTTGCCTCTTCTGCTTCTTTTTTGCATATTCTTTAAAAATATCAAATATAGTTCCTTCAAAATTTTCAGCCATATAATTTTTCATATTATTTTTATGTTTAAAAAACAGACTATGAGCAACCGAAAGATTTAAATATAAGTTTGTTCATAATATATTTTGATTATATGAGGTTTTCGACTAAAAAGGACGATTTAATACTAGATGCGATGAATTTGTTAGTTGACTCACGCATAAGCAGAAACCTTCAAGAGCCTTATAGAACAATGGTCTTAAGGGCTTTTAAAAAGTTTAGGAGCCAGAGCGAGATAGATAAGTTTCTAAATAAGGCAAGGTATTATAAGAATACGGTTTAAAATTTTTTGTTTTTTTAAATATTTTAAACTAAATCTTGAAATGAGTGATTATATGGTTCAATCTTTTTTAATGAAAACAAAGGAATATAATACCTGGACTATTTGGAACATACCTAATAAAGATTTATATCATAAGCGTATAATAAATTTTATAAAAAACAATCTTAAACTTGATATGAAAAATGGCAAAAGTTTAAGTAAAAGTAATAAGAGTAACCACTTGATAGAATTTACTAAAAAAATAGATGGAGCAAAAAAGCCGAAATGCCAAATCTTAATGACTGGAAATCCAAGTAAAAAAGAATATATATTTTTGAATTTGATTGTAAAAGACAAAGAGTTGGAAAATAAATTATCTAAATTCATTAAAAAAACAGTAAAAGAAAACGTAGATGTTTATAAGAAGCACTACTATCAAATAGAGCTTGTGAGCAAAAACAATAAATATTTCGAAATAAACAAAAGAACAATGTCTAATATTGCTGGAAGTGATTATGATGCTATGCAATATAGAGCAATAAAAATACCTGGTAGCAAAGGTGGAATGATATTGATTTTCAAACATAAAATAAGATTTCTTGCATATCCTGATAAGGCAAGTTTTATAAAAGATTCCAACGAGATTATTAAAAAAATAAAAGCCAATTTGATAAATTATTAGACATGTGGTAAGATGGATATTGAACAGTATATAAAAGATAATAACGCTCAAATAACTGATAGTGTAGATGCTTTATGGTCTGAAATAGTTAAGAAATTAAATAATTATTACCTAAAATCAAAGAGTAGTCAAAGTCAAAGTCCTGAAGTACATTATTTTATTTTAAGGAACGCTTTTGTTTTAATAGGAGAATATCAACACATAACTATTTCTATGCAACAACTATCAAGATTGTATATTGCAGATGAAAAATTAAACTCTGTTTTGGTAGAAGTTGATCCTTTAAAAATTACAGATTTAGTGCCAGTTTTTTCTTATTCAAGCCACGGAAAAAAGATAATTGAAAGCAATTTTGAAAACCCGAACGAAGTAAAGCATTATGTTAAATACAACTTTGGCTTAAGACTTATTTTAACTCTTGAAGAAGGTAATCCAACAGGACAATTAATACTTGATTTTGCTGAAGAAGTAAAAGAGGATTTAACGCCAGATCCCCAAGTTTATGATATATTAAAAAGAAATCCGTTTTTAATCGGGTTTGTTGGAATGAGAAATAGATACATTCCAATTGTAGTAGATGACGAGAATATTTTAAGTGAACTTGGTATAGTGCGTAATGCATTAAGTATAACAGGGAGCGTTAAAGATACATTTGTAACAAAAGTTGATGTTAGAAACCTTTTAAATAAGCCAGAGACTATTGATGTTCCAATAATACTTTTTAAAAAGAAGGTTTTCTATGCTTTTAGAAGCGTTCCTAAAGAGCTTTTAGACTTAATAAACGCAAGTGTAGTCAAAATAGGAAAATATCAATTTGAAAATAATACGCACGTATCTATAATAATAATTAGGAATATAAGTGAATATCTTAAACACACTGAATTTAAAGATTATACTCCTCTCGCAACATTCGTTACAGAAGATATTGCGAAAGAATATAAAAATGATATACAAGTATTGGCACAATCTTTCCCTTTGACGAAATCTGATTTAGAAAAAATAGGAATCTCTAATGAAATTTTAGAAATTTATTTGAGCCTCTCTGGAATACTTTTATCTCAACACTATGCAATAAATAAAGATATTTTAACTGCTGTTTATTCTATAATGAAAAATGGGGTTAATTATCTTATAAACGAAGCGGACACAACAATTGTCAAACAGGATGTGGAGAAAATATTAGCGGTAATCGCGTTTTATTATGAGTATTATGAGGAAAATAAAGACACAAAAATGATAGTTTTTCAATTAGATAAAATTGACTCAGAATTAAAAAGTTTAATATCAACGCACGAAACTGTAAAATTAGATAAGTATAAAAGTAAATTAAAGAGCTTATATAAGATAAGCACACAAGACGCTGAAAACATAATAGAAAATATGAAAAATATGGGATTTTTCGAAGAAATAGAAGAGGAAGGTAAATTGATGCTTACAGATGAGGTCGATAAACAAATATTAAGTATGGGATGATTATGATTTATACAAAAGAATTATTGGAATATATAAAGCATTTTCCATTACTCCAACTTTGGGAAGGCGAAAAAGTATACGATAATGTTTCATATAACGATATTTATTATTTAATCGAAGATGCAAGTAACAACGACAAAATATTTTATGAAGTTCAAACCAAACTTTCTAGCATAAATTATTTGCAAAATGATGAAATTAAAGACGCATTTGGAATAGCGATAGATATAGATACAAAAGATAGAGACAACGGAATAACTATTGAAAATTTAACTAATGCTAAAAGAGTTGCATCTGTAATAGTTAAAAAGTTCATGGAGTATGGAATTAAGTCAGTTCTTAAATTCTCTGGTGGAGGCTATCATATTCTATTAATATTTGATGAAGGTGTTTTAGGTGATTATTTAGATATTAAGAGCTTTCAAGACGATATTATTGTCAAAATATTAAATGAGGTTTCTTATGATAAGAATTCGGTTAAAGATGTTGAAGTGAAACATGACCAAATAAGAAGTTTATTTTCATATAACAGAAAATATAACAATTACTCTGTTCCAGCTGAAATAAATCAGCCAGTTGAAATTGATATTGAAAGATCTAAAACTTATTCAAAATTCAATTTCGATTTTAACAAGGCTGTTAATATGTCTATAGAAAACTCGTTATTCGCAGAAAAAGTGGTTAAAGCGGAAACAAAGAAGCAAAAAACGTCTAAATTTAAAGAAGTCGCCAATATAGTAGAGCAAGCTATAGATGCTATAAAGCCAGCAGATAGAGAAAATATGACAGATGATGAACTTAAAAAGCTTATAGATTTAGTAAGACCTCGTGTTAATGCCACACCAGTTTATATACTGAATGTAGCAAAAGCGATAGTTAAATATAAAAAGAGTATAAGTGTATATGATGAAATATTTAATAAAGGTGTAAAAGATGGAAGAAAAAGACTTTTGATTTATGTTATAATTCCGTATCTCAATATTAAGTTTAACGGAAATAAAGAAAAAATGGAAGAGGAAGCATATAATTGGCTTAGAAGGTCTAATGTAAGCGAAGTTGATTTATATAAATACAGAAACGAAATAAAATCTTTAATTGCAAATATTGTTCCTGGTGTAAGACCGACATCTTTTCAATCTTTATTGGCAAGATTTAATGTTGATAAGAATACTTTTATGAAAGAATATGTTAATTCTATGTGATGTTTATGAAAAATGATAAAACAAAAAAATATTTGGAGAAAGTTTTAAAGCAATCGGAAAAAATAAGAAAAAATAATGGAGATGAGTCAGCTAACGAATTTCTTATAAACCACCGTGTTTGTCCAATTTGCAAAACTTTAACACTTATTAAAAGTAATGAAGGGGATCTATATTGTTCTAAGTGTGGAATGATATTCGAAGATGTAGAATACTATGAAAGTCACGGGACAGAATTTGATGACGGAAGAAACAGAAAAGAAATATATGTTCCTCCAACAACTTTAAGATCAAAAGCAAGACCTTACTATACAATAGGAAGTGTCGGAAGAGAAGTGGCGTCAAAAAATAAAGATAAATATAAGAAATTAAGGAAAATAGGATTTTTTGTAAATGCTTCTTTCTCTAAGAATTCGCAAGTTCTTAAAAGGGCGGAAAATATAGCAAAAATGGCATTGAAAACTCCATCAAGTGAAATTCGTAATTTGGTTGCTGAAAGTGTTCTTATGCTTTACACCAAACTTCAGAAAAGATTTAGAAGCTGGAAAAAGATAAATATATATTCGGTTATAGTTTTAGTTGGAAATCAATTAGGAATTAAAGTAGATATAAAGAATTTATATGAGATAGAAGGCAATAAAAAAATAAGCCTAAACAAATTTAGGCGTAATATAAATAGAGGAATAGAAAAAATATTCTCTATATTGACTGAAGATGAAAAGAATGAAATCAAGAAGTTTATGCTTGTTGAAATAATAAAAAGCAGTAGAATAAAATCTGCAGATGACGAAACAATAAAGGCATTCTTAAAAACAATAAACAAGATTATGGAATTATATCCAAACATAACATTTTATGACAGTGCAAAAATGATAATTTCAAGATTGGTTAAGAATAAAAAATATAAATCTTTCAACGAAGTGATAGATGCAAAAATAGAGAAAATAATAAGAGATAGCAAAATAAAATTATAAAGCAAATTCGCTATTTTTAAACTCCGTGGTTTTATTATTTATTGTGTGTAATTTATGCTAAGATTTTTGCATATATCAGATACCCATATAGATTATAAGCCTCAATTGGAATATGTAAGAAATCCAGATGACATACTTCGAGAACGACTTAATGGATTATATAACGCAATAAATTACGCTATTTCAAATGATATAAAATTAATAGTTCATTCAGGAGATGTATTCAATGTTAGTTCTCCAAGAATAAATTATATATATGAACTTCAAAAAGTATTTTCTTATGCACAAGAAAAGGGAGTAGAATTTATAGTAATCGCTGGAAATCACGATCAGGCGAAAACAAAATCAACTTTAAATGTATTGAGAGTGTTTGAAATTTTTAAAAATGTGCATGTATTTGTAGAAGACGGAATATTTAAATATGGAGATTACGAGTTTTTATGTATACCTTCAAAGCATAATTGGTCTCGTGTTAGAGAGTATTTCGCTGAATCTTTAAAAGAACTATTAAGTAAATCTTCTTCTAATAAAAGAATTTTAGTTAGCCATATACCAATATTAGATGCTTATGAGTCTTCAACTTTAGATATAGAAGAAAAAAGTTTTGAGACGATAGACAAGGACACAATACCAGATGTGTTTTTATATGTGGCTCTTGGTCATTATCACCTTATGCAAAAAATTAGAGACAAAATGTATTATGCTGGCTCTACTTCACAACTTAGTTTTAACGAAGAAAAAGAGAAAAAGTATTTTATAGATGTTTTAATAGATGAAACAAACAATAATTTTATATTCAACCCGATAGAAATTCACCCACTTTATCCTCTTGCTACTATATCAATAGATGCGAGTTATGTAACTAATTCACAAGATTTTATAAAATTAATATCACACGAAATTAAAGAGTTCAATGAAAGCAATAAAATAGAAGATAAACTTGTAAGAATAAACATACTAAATCTTAAAAACGTAATAAAAATAAACGTAAATAATGATACTATATTAAAACTTATATTGCCTTATAATCCTTTCGGAGTAAAGATAAGGGTATCAACAAGTGGCGAAGAAAAAAGTAATGATGAAAGAGAAGACGTAGACGTGTTATCATTGATAAATCCTCCAAAGAAAGAAATAGAAGATTACTTAAATAAAAAGAAAAGTAATAAAATATTATTAGAAGAGAATGAGAGCATTTTAGATGAATTTGAGGCGTCTCATACGGATGATGATTATGAATATTAAGGAAGTTCGTTTTAATAATTTCATGAGATTCGGCAACGATGTTAGCATTAAGTTTAACGATGGAATTACTGTTTTTTACGGACCAAATGGTTCTGGTAAAACAACTATTTTGGATGGAATTTGCCTAAATTTGTATGGCAAGACATATCGTACAAACGGAACGAGCGATAATGGATTTTTGGGATTAGGAGATTTAGTAAATAAAGAAAAGAAAAACGCAAAAATAGAATTGCTTTTTGATGCAAATAGCGATGAATATAAAATAGTAAAAGAAATAAATAAAAGTGGTAAAACTAAAACTTATTTATATAAAAATGGAGAACAGATAGCTGAAGGAAAAGTTGTGCATTCTATCGCATCTAAAATAATTGGATTAGACTATGTTGGTTTTAGAAACTCCACTTTTATAGCACAAGATGAAGCACTTAATTTAGTAAATGCCAATGGTTCTGAAAGAAAAGAAATACTAAACAAACTTTTAAAACTTGATATTTATGAAGAGTTTATAGATATAGCAAACAAGAAAAAGACAGCATACACGAATAAAATTAACACTCTTAATGGCGAACATAACGCTATAAAAAGTTATATATCAGAGGAAGATTTAATAAAACAGGAGATAGCATCATTTAAGCAGGAGATAAACAAAATTAAAAATGAAAGCGGATTAAACGAAAAAATTAAAGGCTTGGAAGTTGAAATTTCACAATTAAATAGTCTTGTTATAGAGGAAAGCAGAAAAATTGAAAGAAATGAAACAAACATTAAAACTCTATCTAATGAAATATCTGTTCTAAATAAAGAAATAGGCGAGTTAAAGAAGAGCATGGAACTTGTTAAAGATAATAATATTTGTCCCGTTTGTTTAAGTAAGATAACAGACCACGAACGCATAAACAATCATTATAACAGTGAGATTTCTTTAAGAGAAAGTAAAATAAAGATAAATAATGAAGAAATAGCAAAATTAAAGAAAGAAAACGAGCAAACAAATAAAAGTTTGATTGCACATCAAAGTTTATTATCTTCAAAAACCAATGAGTTGAATAAGATAAAGGAAGAGACTTCTACGCAAATAAGTAAATTAGAAGGCGAAATAAAAGAAAAAGAAAGAGAACTTTTGCAAATAAACAAAAAGAAGCACGAACTCAAACAAATCGAATTAGAAATAAAAAATATTCAATTGAGAATGGAGGCTTTAGAAGAATTAAAACAAGCATATAGAGAAATTCCAACTATTATAATAGGAAGAATTATTCCATTCATAGAAAGAGAATCAAGCGAAATAGTGAGTTTTATATCTAATGGCTCAATAGAAGGTATAAAAATAGACAAAGAAACATTTAAAATAAAGCCTATTGTTAATGGTAAAGAAGAGGAAATTCAATTTTTATCTGGTGGAGAGGCATTAAGAGTGGGATTAGCATTAAGACTTGCAATATCTAAATTGATTTCTTCTGTAACTATAAACGATATTGGAAATAGAGGTTCTATAAAAACGCTCTTTATAGATGAGGGCAATTTCGGCTCATTAGATGAAGATGGAATAGCTGAAATAGAACAACTCTTTTCAAAACTGAAAGAAAAGTTTCAAAAAATAATTGTAATAACTCACATGAATGAATTAAAAGACGCGATAGCAGATTATGCTTTCAAATTAGTTAAAACAGGAACTTATAGCTCTCAAATAGTAGAAGAAACAGCTTGATCTATTTTTTCTATTAGTGGCAAAAATCGTTCAATGTTAAAGTTCAGTTTTGAAAGATAATCTATTACAGCTTGCTTATCAAACTTCCCTTTTGTTATTTTTATTTCATTATTTTTATAGACAGATGGGTTTTCAAATTTATTTATAATGTATTTTAACTCATTTAATTTACTTTCTTTTTCAGAAGGTTCGACATATCCGTATTCTATTAAATTGTTTATTAACTCGTCATCGCTAATTGATTGCGATGCTATTTTTATTGCTCTTTTTATTCCAACATTTTTTATGCCATAATTAAAATCAGTTCCTGTCATATAAATAAGATAGAGAAACTGTTTGTATGAAAGTCCAAGCAATTTAAAAACTTTTGAAGAAGAAACTATATTAGGATTTATATATTTTCCGTGGCTTCTCACTCCAAGATTTCTTATTATGTTCTCGCAATTAAAAGCGATTGCGTCGTAATCTTGTGTAACTACATAATCTGCTAATCCTTCTTTTACAAGTTCGATAGCCTGTGCTTCACCTTCTTCTTTGGCATCCATATAATCTATGCCTAATATATGAGCAAGTTCTTTGCTTGTTCTTATTATTTCTGAATCTATACGAGATGTTCTTTTTCCTAACATTTTTGCTTTTTCGTAATCTCCTTCTTTTAAAGCTTTTTCAAACTCTTCTTCTGCGCTTGTTTTTTCTTGCTTTCTAATTAAAAGAGTTTCTTTCTTTGCTTCATCTGGCACACCATCATAAACGAATATTAGCTTTATGCCACGACTTAATAAATAACCATATTTCCACATAATACCGTACAAATGGCTCACAACAATATCGTCTCTTTTTAGCAATTCTCCCTTTGAATCTCTTATAGCAGATAGAAATTGATATAAACTATTAAAAATATCGACAGCTAATGTTTTCCCTTTTAGCTCATCGATAGATATTTCACTCGTTGGTATATACTCACGCAGACCAGTAGTTAGTCCCATTTTACTCACGCGTTAAAAAAGTAATTATTGCTTGCTTCTTTTAAAAAACGAAAGTATTCCAGATATAAAGCTTTTATACCAAGGAAGCTGTTCGTTTATAGCATCATTAGTTTTTGATGGTTCTTGCGATTGCAAAACTGCATCGTTATTTTGTACATTCACAGTGTTTTCTTGGTTTTCAGTTTTATTTATATCGGTTGTTTTAACATTGTTTTGGTTTTCATCCATTTTTATCACAAATATAGATATAATTTATTGTTTAAAAAATAAAACTATTTTAAAATTATAAAAAATTATAAAAATGATTATATGAAACGTCTCGCGCATAAGAAAATTAAAAAAGAAATAGAAATTAAAACACCATCTATTATAGAATACAAGAGAAGAATTTTATTAAATGCAATCGATAAAAAATCGAGTGATATGATTATTTCAGAATTCAAAAAAGTTGTTGATGATCTAAGTTATTTAAGCGTGTATTCGGCTAGAAGAGTCGAAAATATTAAGTTAGAGGAAGATATAATGGTGCTAGATAAAATTCTTTCTACGATACATTATTACTTAGATTACGCGCCAGAAAACTACAAAAACAAGGCTATAAAAATATATAAGTATTTGGAAGATTTGCATGATATGGTAAGCAGACTTCAAATAAAACAAAACCTTGCTAATCATCAAAAAGAGATAAAAGATATAAAATATGTTATACGAGATATATTGGATTATGCATCTAATTAGGCGTTACTATAAAGAAATTACTAACGGATTCACTTGAAGATGAGTTATAAACAGTAGCAGATACATTGTAATACTGAATGCTATTGTACACACCAAAAGAAGAATTTGCGGTAAATTCGCACGGATTTAACACGTTTATGTTTTGACAGGAAATAACTGGATAATTGTTAACCTTTAAAGAATAATTAGCGTTTGCCAAGTTTGTTTCAATTTTAACATAAGCCATACTATTGTAAGTTACTACTTGTGGAGAAATACTCATTTTAGCATAATATGGTTGATTTATAGGAAGGAATCCAAATATTCTGTTATCAACATCAATTGAAGTTTCGACTCCGTTATTCAAATAGTAAGCATACAAAATCTTGTATGTTCCTTGAAATTGACTGAAATTACAAGAATTTGTGGAATTAAATACATATTCTCCCATAACATTGTTTGATTTATTTTCAATAAGATAGCAATTTGAAAAGGAAAACGTTAACGTGTTTGATGAACTTACGTTTTGATATACGATATATAACGATTTTGGATTTTGTATTACAGATGACATAAAAGCAATAGCGGTTGTCTTATTTACAGATAAACTTATTAAATGGACAGGAATAGCTGTAGACATTGGATTTAAGTGAGCGACTTTCGTCATAACAAAAACAGCAATTACTGCTATCATAATTATACCAAAAAATATGAGTGTTGTTTCTAATGTGATTTGTGCTCTCATATTCATTCAATTTATTTTTGATATTTTACCTTAAATTATAGAAATTAGAAAATATACAATTATAGAACTAATGAAAAGAAAAGGATAAAACGCCACCGATACGTTTTCTTTTTTAAGGAAGCGATATTCAAACCAAGATTTAACTTTTAAAAAAGGTTTTGATATAAGCAGGGCAAATATTATTATGCTCCATATTAAATAAAACGGATATATAACAAAACTTGTAGCTAATACTATTTTATCCCCTGTTCCAAATCTTTTTATAAACAAAAGAGCAATTATAGATAATATTCCAGAATATAATAAAACTCCGTTAAGTATAGAAAATGAGTTCATAACTAAGAGTAAAATAGCTCCTATTAGTATAATTATTATGTTTATTCTTTTCGAACCTAATAAATCAAATACTGCTAAAAACCCAAAAACTATCAGCAAAGGGACAAGATTGAGCGTTATATCACCAGTAAAATTGATATTATAAAGGCTATAAAGATAGGAACAGTCATAGGAAAACTATTATAATAAATAGGATATTTTTCACTTTCATTAAGTTTTCTCCAAAGTTTCTCATCGACGAGAGTTAGCCTTCCTTTCACTTTAAGGTCTTTTCTTTGCAGATCGCTTAAAAGCGAATTTATAATAAGATCACCTGGAACAATTTCTTCTTTTTCTAAATACTTTACGCTTTCTGCGTATAAAGAATCGATTTTATTATATAGAGAAAAAATTACATATATCCAACTAATAAGCAAAATAAGTAAAGATAATTCAAATTTATTAAATAAAATTAAAATTAAAATGCTTGAAAAAAATAGCGTTTGTATTATTTTTTCATTTTTGGCAAACGTCTTTTTATAAATAATAAACGGAATAGTTAGACTTGTTGCTATGAAAATTTCTAAAAAATAGACAAATATAAAAAATTTATTCAATAGAAGAACAATTAAAAGCGTTGATAAAAGTATCGGAACATCACCTTCTCCAATGTTGCCAGTCTTTTTCGATATCAAAAATAATACTATACCAAAAGCAACAAATATCGCAAGCAACAAACTATTCAAAAATAATGCGGAATAAATAATAAGACCAAATAAAAATATGGTGTTTAAATAAACTATTTTGTTTTCAACGGATCTACTTTTTATATCTTTATAAGCAAAGATTAACAGAAATAAAATATTAAACGCTATAAATAACGCAGTCACATTCATAATAAATTATCAGATCCATTATTTTAAAATGCGAGAAAAGTATTATTTATCAATGAAAATAATAAAAGACAATAAAATAACAATAGATTTTGAAAACGATGATGAGTGGGATAAAATAAGCGATATAGAAGAACCATCACTTATTATATACGAAGCGATTAGACCTTCTTCCTTTAATGCTTTTTTGAAAAAGATAGATAGCAATTCATTATCGAAACCTACATTATTTGTCAGAAAAACAAAAATAGAAAGTTATCCGGAGGTTATAACTGATAATAAAAACATTGTTAAAAAATATTCTCCCTACATAGTTTATGAAAATGAATATTCTCCGATTGGAATAATTTATGTTGATAAATACAAAAAGATGAAAAAAGATGAAACTATACACGATATGATAGAAAATCTTATAAAAGAAAATCGTTTGGAGGTTGAAGTTATAGAGGATGAATGAAATGGAAGCCGTCGTAATGTGTGGTGGAAAAGGAGAAAGGATGGGTTATTTAACAAAAGAAACTCCGAAAGCTTTGCTTGAAGTTAACGGAAGACCGATTTTAGATTACACAATTAAAAAACTTATGAACACTCATAATGTGGATAAGATAATATTGAATGTTAACGAAAAATTTGCTAAAATGTTTATAGATAGATATGGCTATGGAACAATAAAACCAATAGAGTATTCAATAGAAAATATAGACAGTTTTCCTGATTCTCTTCAATATACTATTGACAATAATGTAAAAGGAGATGCTTTTCTTTTAATACCTGGTGATACTATAACTGATTTGAACTTTGACGTAGTTATAGATTACTATAATATGTATAATGGAAAATATGATGTAATAGTTAGTTTTAAGAAAGACATAGAAAAAGATACAATTATAACCGATGGAAAGTTAGTTAAAAAAATAAAGCATGATAAAATAACTACACACGTAGCTTCAGGCATTCACATTTTTAATAAAAAAGATATTAGCGGTAAGATGGGAGACAGGATGGATTCTGTTTTTCCTTTGCTTATTTCTCAGAAAAAATTGATAGCATATAAATATTATGGATTTGTTAAACAAGCAAACACTTACAAAGAGCTTGAACAATTGAATATTGATATGAAAAATACTGACGACAAACTTTTTTAAATTTAAACCAAATTTTTTTGTGTTTATTGTGAGTTTGTATGAACGCAAGAAAGAATAAAAAGGCGAAGATGCCTCTGTCCAAGAGAAAAGCCCAAACCACCTTGGAGTGGATTATAATCTTGGCAATAGTCGGAATCGTAGCAATAGTGGCGGCATTCGCTTATTTCAGCGGTATAAGCAAGACACAGATCGGCAATGGCGAATCAATACTGGCGGCTGGAAGCACAGGTCCAAACGAACTAACATTAGCGTTTTCTGAACCGTTACCAGCTGGCGCAACTGTATCAGTGGAGGTAAATGGTGGTGCAACAGTAACCCCATTGACAATAACATCAACGTCAGCGCAGTATGTGAACAACTATCCAGAGTATGCATTCACAGCAAATGGAATAGCATACTCAGACAATGTAACAGGCGCTTCTTACACACTGAATGGAAAAACAATCAGCATAACAACAGCATCAGGTCAGCCACTACCAATACAACCAATATCAGGAAACTACGTTCTTGTACCATAACCACAATAGACTTGGAGAGGCGAATTTTTAGCGCACTTTAGGTGCGCTATTTTTTATTTTCTTTTTATTTGCTTTTTTTAAATCTTTTTTATATAATCTTATTGTATGTTTAAGCTTCAATTGGCAATAGAAAAATTTTTTCTTTCTGCAATGGTAATAGTTGTAGCAATAGTTGTTTCATATTTTCTCTTCAAATCATTTTATTCTGTTGTTTCGCACACATCAATAAAATCCTATTTAACTCAAGCATCTTTTGACGATATTTATGGAAATAAAACAAACATATTCATTCTATTGAAAAATGAAACAAATATTGGAAGCAACGTTATAATAAGCGAAACGATAACATTTAATAACGGAACGTCTAAAACTTATAAGATTCCTTTTACCTTACAGATGGCTTCTACATCTCAAGGTGGCTTTCTTTATGATTTTGCAACTATGAATTTTCCAGCAATTTCAAATAACTCTCAACCGATTAAAATATCAAATGTTTTTATATTTAGTGGCAATTATATAATCGAAAGTGAAAATAATTCAGTAATTTATTCATCGTATTATTATACAAAATCTTCTCTTGAAAACGTTCCGCTATATTATCTTAATATGTCAGTATCGCCACTTGGGGCTGGAGTTTTAACACCTGGTAATGGATATTACTATGCTGGTTCAAAAGTTGCAATAAGTGAAAAACCAAATATAGGCTACGTCTTTTCAAGTTGGTCTGGCTTTGGAAACGGTAATTATACCGGACCAAACCAAACAACTATTATAGAAATGAATAGCAATATAACAGAATACGCTAAATATGTTAAGCTTGTAAAGATATTTGTAAACGCAACATATAATGGAATTCCTGTATATGTTAATAGTGCTTTAAATACGACAACAAATGGAACTATTTATCTTATGCCTAATATTAAATATACCATTTCTTTCCCAGAATATGTTACATTCTCTAATGGAACAAGATATGCATTCAAAAGCCTGCAAGATAATTGTGGCATTTCAATTTCTCCGAATAGCAATTCTACAACTTTTGTTTCTTCTTATGCAATTTATAATTGTAAATTTATGGCTAATTATGATAAGCAATATTCGTTATCTATAAATGCGAATTCTTCTGAAGGATCTGTAACTCCGTTTGGAGGATGGTATAATGTTGGAAGCAGAGTAAAAATGAGCGTAGCATCAAATTATGGTTATATTTTTACTAAAGTAATTGGAAATGGAAATGGAAGTTATACCGGAACTAATAATCCATTTTATGTTACAATGAATTCGCCTATAACTGAAAATGTTATTTTTGTTCCGATTGTATATGTCTATGTAAAATCTTCTGTCCAGGCTACACCATATTCATTTGAGTCCAACTACGGTATATTTTATAATGGCACAACAAATAGTAGTTTTATGGCACCTGCTGGTGCAACATTAACTTTAAATGGAATTGATCAAGTTAATTGGGGCGAAAGAAAAATTATAAATATTGCTAATAGTACATGCGCATCATCAGGAAATTCGATAACACTTCCAACAAATGGTGGTTCATCTTGTACTGTTTATTTAACTCCTCCAACCACGCAATATTTATTTATAATGAATGAATTTTTGAATGGAAGAAATGAATCAAATAATTTTACATATGGAAGTGTTTATTTAAACGGAAATCCGATGACATCAAACCAAGTTTGGATAAATGCTGGAACAAACGTTGCTTTTTATGCTACAAATGATAAGGCAGGTTACGCATTTCAAGGGTTTACTGGTAATAATGGAATTTTGAACGGAGTAGCATATAGTGGAGTTAGTGGAGTAGACTCTGTTGCTGGATCTCCGGTTGCATCTAATCAGCAATATACATATTCAACTCCACCTCCACAGAGTAACTATAATAACGGACAATATCAATACGATTTAATTGAAAGTAAATTTGGTATCCCGATTGATGCAGGCGCAAATTACTTTGATCGTGAGGCATGTCAATATACTCCGATTTCTGTTGTAATGAATAGCCCAGTGATTGAAAATGCCAATTACTATCTGACTAAAAATGTTACTGGAAGTAGTGTTAATATAACTGTAAACTATGCGTATTATAATGTTACTGAACTCATATCAGATAGTCAATCATCTGGATCTGAAATATTTTCTATAACTATATCTAAAGTCAGTTTGATAAATTCTGGTACACAAGTTGTGACCGTTTCTAACATTACACCTTATTCTAATTATAGTTATGGCATTGGAAATGAAATTATTTATTACTTGAACCAGTACTCATCTTCTAGTTTTTTTAACTTTAATCCTTATTATTATACATATACAGCCTCTTATTATACTTCGAATTTTCAATCACCGCATCTTTCTTTTATGCCAACTGAATATAGTTATGTTGTAAATCAAACAATTTCTCAGATGGAAAATAAATATCCTCTTACTTACAATTCAGTAAATAACGGTCGCGGTTTAACCACTTATTCTCTGCGCACTCTTCAATTATCTTTTAACTTATCCGGAACAAAAGTTTATTGGCACTATAATGATGTGCCAAGTGGTACTATTTATTATGATTATTATTATGATCAACAAGGTATTATGCAAATTAATGAATATAGCAATTTTTTTGGCTATTCAAATTATGGATGGTTATGGTGTCCTTGATTAGTATAATAAATCAAACTCTAATCCTAATTATAGAAAATATACTTTTCAAAAATTCCAATTTCATATTCAGCGTTTTCAGGATCAGAAGCATGAACTAAATTATGAACCGCTCTCTTTTCTCCGTTTGCAGTATAAATAGAATCATTTCCAAAATCTCCTCTTATTGTTCCTTTTTCAGCTTTTGCTGGATCCGTGTTTCCAACAATTTTCCTTGCATCAACAGGAGCGTTTTCTTTATCAAGTATCATTGCGACAACAGGACCAGAAGTCATAAATTTTCTTTGCCTTTCTATAAGTTGTTTTCCTATCTTATAAGGATCTCGTGTTCCAAAAATTTCATCAAGTTTATCTAATTCTCCTTTTTCTTCCATCGATTTTATTGTCTTCTCTCCCATACCAATTAGTTGTTCTTTTGTATCTCGATATAAAAGTTTTACTATTTTATCTGTCAATATCGTCTTCTGTAATTTCTCAATAGTAAAACCCGCTTTTTCAAAAACACTTATTATTTCACCAACAAGTTTTCTCTCAATGCCATCTGGTTTTATTATAACAAGTTCTCTATAATTGTTACCGTTCATATCTTTATAAGATAGAAAGGCTTTTAAATTCTAACATTTCTAATATAATCGGTGAATTAGATGGACTTGCATTATAAAAATGGACTAACGGTTGGACAATTGATAGAAATTTTATCAAAACTTAAGAAAAGAGAAAAAGTATATATATCACAAGATGAAGAATTTAACACAATGTATGAAGGTATTGGAATTTCTTTCGGAGAAGACGATGTTACATTATTTCCTTTGACAGGAACAGAAATTGAAACAGTATAATTATGCTATTACAATTGTTTTTGTTTCAGTAAATTCATCTATGCTATAACCAATACCTTCTCTTCCAAGCCCACTTAATTTAGTTCCTCCAAATGGAAAGAGACCGACTCCGTGTGATGGCAAGCCATTTATTGTTATTTCTCCTGTTTTTATTTTTTCTGATATTTCAAAGGCTTTAGATATATCTTTTGTGAAAACTGCCATATCTAATCCGTATTTTAATGAGTTAGCAAAACTTATAGCTTCCTTATAATTATCAATTTTCATAACAGGTATTACAGGACCAAATATCTCTTCATTCATTATTTTCATTTTTGGTGATACATTTGATAACAATGTTGGAGAAAACACACAACCTTTTATTTTATTTCCCATGTTCCAACTTTGCTCCGTTTTTAAGAGCATCATTTACCAACTCTTCAACATCTTGAACTGCTTTTTCGCTTATCATTGTTCCCATTGTAACATCTTTATCAAAAGGATTTCCGTATTTAATATCTTTTATTTTTTTCTTTAACAATTTTACTAAATCATCGTAAATTTCTTTTTCAACAACAACACCACTAATAGCATCACATCTTTGACCTGCATTGTTTAAAGAGCCTTTTATTATGTTATTAGCGGTTTTTTCCAAATCAGTATCTTTCAAAACAATTGCGAGTGCTTTGCCTCCTAATTCTAAATGAACTTTTTTAATTCCTATTATTTTTGAAAGTTCTTTTCCGACACTTGTGCTTCCAGTAAATGTTACCATATTAACCAAATCATTAGAAGCCATATAACTTCCAATTTTTCCTTCTCCTGTAATCATAGCAAAAAAATTTGAAAATAAACCAACGCTTTCAAGTATTCTTGTCATTAAAATAACAGGAATTGGATTTGCACTTGCTGGCTTTAAAATAACAACATTTCCAGATAATAATGCAGGTATAACCTTTGTGAATGAAATAAACAAAGGATAGTTAAAAGGTGATATTCCCAGAACCAAACCAACTGGTTCTTTTTTAACAATCGCAAATCTTCCTATATTTTCTTTTGCTAAATCTCCTGGTATAAATTCTCCTTTTAATTTATATGCTTCTTCTAATGTAAGAAATAATCGGCTTATGGTTGAATTCACTTCACCTTCCGCATCTTGCCTTGACTTGCCAGAATTTATCATTAAAGATTTTATCGTTTCTTCTTTATATTTTTCAAGCATTTCTTTTGCTTTTTCCATTGCTTTTGTCCTTTCTATAAACGGAACGTTTTTCGCATTATCTTTTTGAGAATCAAGACTTTTTGTAATTTCATCGGCAGTTTTCTCGTCCACATTTGGATACATTCCAATTAAACTGCCATCAATAGGAGAAATTATTTTTTGAAAAACAGCATTTTTTGGAAACTGCCATTTCCCATTATAAAAATTTTTAAAATGAGGAACACCATTTCCAATTTCATATGTTTTAGAGAAATTTTGACAACTTTAACATAATTTTATTGCTTTGATTTGCTTTAAATTTTAAAATATAAATTGTAATTAAAAATTGTGGCATTTAATGGATGAAGTCGAAATTGAAAGAGAGTTTGAAAAGAACATTTGGAGAATCTCGCGAAGTACTATTTCTTCAAGATTTTTAAGAAGACTTAGAAGAGCAATAGAAGGCTATTTTAAAACTTCTAAGAAAACTGATGTTAATAAAACTCTATTAGCTTCTCTTATTGTCCAGGAATATTTTGGTGGACATCTACTTTTAAATGAACGTGGAAAGAAAAAGATATATTTTAACAAACTAATAACCGGTGAAATAATAAGTGTTATGGAAAATAATCCTACTAAGCAAAAAACGGGATATGTTATAGTGAATAGGGAAAACATTTTAAGAAATTTAAAAGTAAAAAATGATTACGAACTTTTAAAACACTATGTAACTAATTCTCTATCAAAAAAGTGGTATTATTTGACTAACCCAACAGCAGATAGATTGAGGATTAAAAAAGAGGAAAAAATTATGGAAAAAGAACTTAATATAGAACTTCATAATCCGTTTTATGATGGCAATGTAGAATTCACAAAAGAAATGGATGCAGGCGAAAAAATAATATATAACAAGAGAACATCAAAAATAATAGTGGAAGAGGACCTGAAAGATGTTGAAATGTGCGACGGAATAATTGCTATTGTGAATAACAAGTCAAGTGCAGGTTCATTTATGGAAATATTTTTCAATAGTTATTATCTACATAGACCAACATATCTTATAATTGAAGAACCTTATATTAGAGATCATCCTTGGCTTGTTTATTTAGCTACAAAGGTGTTCAAAAGTATAGATGAGTTTAAAGAATGGTATAAAAAAGAAAATAAAGTAAAAACTTAAATTATTGCTTTTTAGTAGTCTCTTGTTCTGTTTTTGTTTCTGGCTTTGTCTCAAAGACAAACTTGTAATATCCTTTTCCATACTTTCCTGCATTTGGAACAAACTCTATATGCCCGTGAAGAGGTAGTTTATCCTTCCTTTGTTCTATTGCTTTGTTTAAGTTGTCTGACGCAAATATCTTTATCTTGTCTCCACTCTCGTCGAGTATTGCATATATAACATGATATGTTGCAGTATATTGCTTTCCGTCTTTAGTTTTCGCAATCTTTGGAAAATCCCTCTTTGCTACTATAACCATAGGCTTTTTTAGCATCTCTTTCGAAGGTTTCGCGTCTTTCCCTTTCCACTCGTCCAAATTTACGTTGGCTTCCATTTGTGTCACCATATATATACTATTTTATATGGTTTAAAATATAAGGTTTATATAAACTATATTATATAGTTGTATATTGGCATAGAAAAAGCACTTTTTATCAGATTTTTTATATTTTGCGTTTATTTGCGTTTATACGCACGATCTATCACGATATATATAATAAACTCATCAATAAAAAAACTAAAAATTACGCTGTTTTTGGTCAAAATAAAGCGCTTTTATGACAATCCTATATATTACTGCTTTCCGTCACTTAAAACCTTTTTAATCAAGTTATTAGCCTTTGATTTGACGTCATTATAAGGGCTTTTTAAGGCAACCTTATATAGGTCTAATATATCTTCTGGTTCATCCAATGTGAATATAGCCTTCTCAAAGTAAAACATAGCCTCTTTTCTTATGGCTGGATCTGGTTGTTTAAAGGCATATTCAAAAATAGATAAGGCTTCCTTTCTTGCTTTTTTGCCCTTCTTTTCTAATATTTGCTTTAAATCTGATATATCCTTTTTATCCCTTTCTAACGACTTTATACTCGCCTTTTTCTCTTGTTCTTCCTTCTTTTTCTCCTTCCTTTTATGAATGGCATCTCCTATCAAACCTGCTATCCAAGATATTCCACCTACAAAAACCGCCATAGAGCCAAGCGCAACTAAACCTAATCCTGCTAGCCCGAATCCTAAAATTGGTAGATAATAAAAGCCCCCTACAACCAATAATCCTCCTACGAGTTCTGATACTAATCCAGCAATAAATATTTTCTTGCCATAACTTCGAAGAGCGTTAGATACGTCTCCATTTGTTTGTTTTTGCTCTTTGTTATTAGATACCATATTTTCTGTTTTTTGTGGTTCTTGCATGATTTTTACATTAGTCTTATTGCTTTCTTTTTTCTCTTCTTGCTCGTTCTTATCAGATAATATAGGAACAAAAAGATTATTTTGAGTATATAGTCCACCAATAAATGCGAATAAATCTGATATTTTATTTAGTATTTCTGCACTAAAAACGGCTTCAAAATTAGGTTCGGTTCCAAAGTCATTTTTTAATATTTCTTTTACTTCTTTAAAGCTTTTGCCTTCTAATTTATCAAGCGAATAGTAAGAAACAGTGTAACCAAGTTTTGGTGCAATCTTTACTATATTTTCATTTATAGTGTTCATCTTTTCTTGGAGACTAGGCAAAGCTTTTTTAACTTCTTCATCTTTTTCTGCAATTTTTTCAATATGTTTTAAAGTCAAAGCAAATAGTATTATGTTTTGATTAAATTGTTTTATATCTAACTTCTTTTCATTTAGGGCGTTTTTGAAAGCTTCTGGAGAAGATGTAAAATCAACATAAAGATTGAGTCCTCTATATAACTCTTGTACTACGGGTGCGACTTTTATATCCTCCTGCTTTCTTACTGCATTAGTGAGATATTCGTCTAATGTGTGATTTTTAAACTCATTTGAACGCTTTTGTGCTGTCGATTTTGTCATATTTTATCACCTTTATACAACATTTTATCTAGTATAAATACTTTTCTTTGTTTTTGTTTTTAAAAAATAGACAGTGTTGCCTTAAAATTTAAATATGCAAGAACGGCAACCTGGTAGAAACCAGGTCACAAAGGTTAAAAGCATAAAGCTTTTAAACCTTTCTTGCCTAATTAATAAGGTGGACCAAAAGATATATAAATCTTTCGGTTTCTTACGTTTTTAAATCTTTCGCTTTAAAAATGAGTTTCTAACGAATTTTGCAAAATCCGAATGTGGATGGTAGTTAGAAGCATCTATTACTTTGGCTTCCATGCCTACTCCATTTCCTTTTAATTCCGTTATTTTTTCGTCTTGTTTACAGAAAGTAACTGTGTCCCAGTGCATTATTCCATCCATATAATCATTTGCCAATCTTTCAGATGCATTTATGTCCATCGCGGAAAAGATAAATAATATACCATCAGACCAAAAAACATTTATAGGAACGGGATATGAAAAAACCTCATCTATAAATTCATCTAAAGAAACGTAAAAGTAATTATGTACAATTAGTTTTTTAGGAGTTCTTAATTCGATTTCAGTTTGTTCATTGTTCTCTTTCACAAAAATCTATTTAACTTCTTACCTTGGTATTTAAAATTTAAGTAAGTGGGTTATATATTTTAATGTGGTTAGTTGAAAGTGGTTAAACTTATAGAAAATTCTGAGCCTGCTTATGAGTTGCAAATTGTTGGGTTTAATTATGATGATGAAGACAAGAAAATAATAGAGTTTTTTAAGCAAAACAAGTGCAGATATGATCCAGAGACTAAAAAATGGTTTTTAAGTAAAGCTTATTATAACAACTTTTTCTCTAATATTAAAAATGCTCCTTTCGATGAATTTGAAATAATAAAAAATGTAGAAAATATAGAAAGTGAAAAAATTAAAAGTTTATTTCCACCAGAACTCACGCCTTACGAGTTTCAAATTGAAGGCGTTAAATTTTTGTTAAAAAATAGACTCGCGATACTCGAAGACGGATTAGGAACAGGAAAAACTATTCAGTCTCTTATAGCCTTGAAAAAACTTTATCTTGATAATCCAGAACTAAAAGCGATAATTGTTGTTCCATTATCTTTAATAGATAGTAATTGGAAACCACAATTTAAATTGGTTTTTGGAAAGCCAATAGAGGATTTTCCTAATTTCAAAATTGTTAATTATGAAAAATTTAGAACGACAGAAAAAAACGAAATAATAAACAAGCGTTATGATGTTGGCATTTTTGATGAAGCATCAAGACTTAGAAATGCGACACAATTTAGAAGAGGAATTGAAAGAACAAAGATAGACAGAATATGGCTTTTAAGTGGAGAGATCATTGAAAAAGATCCTCTTGATATTTTTGGAATAGTAAATACGTTTTTTGATTATTTTGATTATGTCGATTTTAACAATAGATTTGTCATAAGAAAGATTCTTAGGTTTGGTGATAAAAGAATTGAGAAAATCGTTGGATTTAGAAACCTTGAAGCGTTGCGTGAAGAATTAAAACCAATATATTTAAGAAGAACAAAAGATTCGTTACCCGAATTAAAAAAGGTAGAAATAGAAACACAAACTAGAGTTGTTCCATTATTAGAAGAACAAAAACTAAAAATGAAAGAAATAGCGAGAGAGGTTATAGTAAAGGAAAAAATGCAAGGTACGAATGAGTTTTCATATATGCTCTCCTTATTCCAACAAACAAGACTTATAATAGATGATGCAGATTATGAAAAACCAGATAGCAAAATTGTTAGTGGAAAATATGATGAGTTAAAAAATATCCTAAATGAAGCTGGTAATGAAAAAGTAATAGTTTTTACTTCTTACAAGATAATACTTGAAAAGCTTTATAAAAATCTGTCGCAAGACGGATTTAATACTATAATGATTAGTAGTGATATGTCCAGCGAAAAAAGAGCAGAACTTTTAGCAGAATTCAAACAAAGCAAAGATAAAAACATTCTTTTAACAAGTGATATATTTTCATCAGGTCAAAACATAAATGAAGCATCCACTGTTATTCATTACGATCTACCTTTAATAGCATCAAACATCGCTCAAAGAATAGGAAGAATAAACAGGCTCGACCAAACCAGAAATGCTGTTTATAACATAATAATAAAAACTGATTCAAACTTTGATAAGAAGGTTGAAAATATACTCAACAAAAAACTTGCTTACGATTCAATAATAAAAGGAGAAATGCCATCGTTTTCATTCAACGAAGAAGAGATAAAAGAAATTATGTCCAACTTAATTTGAAAATAGGATTTCTTTTTCAAGTTCTTCGTTAGCTTTCTTATAATTTTTATTGTTTTTTATTAAAATCGCGTGGTATTTTTTAGCAATGCTTCTTGTGTAGCACACACCGATATTTTTTAGCACATCTGTCAAATTCTCAAAGAATTCTTTTCTTTCGTCGCTTGCTACACCAAGAGAACTCAGAAAATACTCTTCTTTTTCATACTTTGGAATTTCTTCAAAATTATCGTTTTCTTCATCCATATATACCACTGTATATTAGTTTCATTAAATATATATTTTTATAGCGTTTAAAAGATTCATATATATTTTTTCATTAAATCTTTTAATTTTTCTATATCTGATTTCCAATCATAATTATTTCTAACCAAATATGACGGATGAAAATAAACAAAAGTTGGAATTTTTTGATGATAAAAAGTCTTAAAGGATTTAGAAACTTGTGTTATACTCATATTTAATTTTAAAACAGCCTTCAATGCGGTATCTCCTAACAATAGTATAACTTTTGGCTTATATAAAGAAATCTGTTCTTCTAATAATGGAAGCCAAGATTCGACTTCTTCTTGTGTAGGCTTTCTATCTTGCCCGTTTTCATCTGTTGGTCTGTATTTTACAACATTTGTAATTACATAGTTAAAGCCTAAAAAGTCTAAAATTTTATCTAATTCTTTTCCAGCCTTGCCAACAAATGGAACACCACTAATACTTTCATAATAACCTGGCGCTTCACCGATAACAAGCAGTTCGACAGGCGGATTTATATCGCCATCTTTTGATCTAAAAATAACACACTTGCCAGAACCATATAGAGCGCCTTTATAATTTAATATTTTATCGTGCAGATTTTTTATTTCATCATTCATCCTATCTACCATATTTCTAAAACATACCTATATTTAGATTTTGGTTTATAAATAGGGCAACCTATCCCTAAAAACTTATGGCATGGTTCAACTTTTTCGAATTTTTCAATCACATTATAATTTCCATCAAGGAAATAAATATCTAATGGAAATTTCATTTTATACATCCAAAATCCTGTTCTAACAGGCTTATTGAATTCAAAAAGCATTCCTTTAATTTGCTTATCTGGTTCATTAAGAATAGTTGCACCTTTCATCTTTTCAATAAAGGTTTTGCAAACATAAACTTTAATATCTTCATTATTAAAAGTGATTTGTTTTGTTTCTATAAAATCACCATTAGATTTTACTTTTAGGTGATTCTTTTGAAGTTGCTGTTATTTGAGCAACATCACCCGTAATAAGCGGGAAAATAGTTTCATCCAACGCTTTTTTTGTTGAATTCTTAACAATAAAATAGTTTATTTCTTTTTTAGTTTTTATTTGATTGCCTATAAAGTATTTTTTAGTGATTTCTTCCTTTATTAAGCTTCCTGAATCAACAACAGAAGTATACCACTCATAATCATATTTTCTTTTATTTATTATTAAATGAGCTATTCCTAAGGAATCGAGTGGCAAAATATCTTTTACATTTAGAAACATATTCGAATCTTTTTTCTTTATATAATATTCTACTGACATTTCATAATTATCGAATTCCAACTTTGGATAACTAAACATTACTATGCACTTCATTTGCCTCAAATAGAGAATACCAAAAGGATTTTAAAAAATTAAATCACGAAGAATACGTTGGTATGGGCATTGAAAACTTAAAAACTTCGTTTTTTCCATTAACTAAAACGCTAATTCCTATTATTTTTCCGCTTGTTGAACTTTGGTATTGTGTAAATTCGTTGCAAATTGGAGAGTTGAACGGGTATAATGAGTTGCTAACAAGATTGTAATCGTATTGATAAAAGCCATCTGATAATGGATAACTCGAAACTGAAAAGTATGTAGAATTTATAGATGCGTTTATCAAACTATCTGTATAATTTTCTGTTAAAATTGTTATCGGCAATGATTTAAAGTTGTTTGATGTAGATTGAAATGAAAAGTTAAAGGCACAAGTGTTACCAGTTGTTGGTGAAACAGCGTATGAATTTATTTGGAAATTATCAAATACTATTCCCAGGTTTGCATTATTGGAAGTAGTTCCTTTTACATAAAAATAAAAAAATATTACGCCTATTATAAGAATTATAGCGATGATCAAAACAAATTCTAATGAAAGTTGTGCCTTTTTCATAATAAAAGTAAATATAATTCTTTTTAAAATTATTGATAGTTATGAAGATTGAATTTGACCGAAACTTACGCTTGGCATAACGCCATTAGGCGGGTATGCACGTGTGCGGACCCACTGAACATATATAATATAAGGAGTAGCTGAACTAAAGGAAATTGCTGTTGATGTTGATGGTGTAAAACTCGCAGAAAGATAATATGGAGACCCATAATTCACACTAACATAGCTCCCACTTGTGCTTGTCCAGATGCTTCCTATCCAATATTTCGTAGGCAGAGCCCATCCACCTTGTCCTGCCCCGCCACCATTATAGTTAGCCTGACCTAGAGTATTTCCGTATTCTCCAATAAAACCCCACTCAGTAGGAATACTAAGGTTTTCTAATGCAAAATTAAAAGGAACAAAAATAACAGTACCAGTCTCATACCAATATGCATCAGTAATAGTTGTTTGTGGATCAATAGTGTAAGAGCTTTGTGATATACTACCAGATGCTTGTGAAGTTCCTATAGTTACGCCGTTATTTATACTAACTGAACCACTACTTGTCCATCCACTCGGTAAGCTTGTCCCTGCAAAATTCCAATAATTCTTGAATACATTTGTTCCATCATCGTATTCTGCATAGGTAGAGCAACTTGCAGTATCAGAAGTGTTAGGGCATGACAATTGAGGTGCTTCGCCTATGCCACTTGTCCCGCTACTGCTTAGAAGATTTGTGGTTTTGCTTGCGAAGCCAAGATAAATTGTTTCTGAATGTTTTGCTGGTATTCCAGGAATCTTTACCCAAATTATTAGATTACCAGAAGTGTTGCTTTCAATCCATGCAGGTAACACTTGACCCCTCTGCGTAAAGAACTCAAAGTTTGTCATATTACCGTTATATGCAATATAATTGCTGAATTGAGTTTCTTGTACTTGTATCATTTGTTGGAAAGGTTTCGATGTGCTTATATTCTGTGTATTAGTAATCGTTATAGGAACATAATATAAAATGCCTGAAGGTATTGAAACACCGCCATTGCTACTAGCACTATAACTACTTGCCTCTTCTATCGCTATTGGTTCACCAGTTATTGTAGGAACAACTATTGTTCTACCGTTTGCCTCATAAGTCAAACTTGTTACATTATAATATGGTAATGGTCCTGGCAATCCATCAACACTAAAACTATATTCTGGATAACCATTGTTATAAACAGGTGTTTGATTTTCTAATGAAACTGAAATTGATGTTCCAGAAGGAACACCTGTAAAATTGATGTTTTTAATTTGTGCTCCTGCAGGCAGAATACTAGATAATTTAAGAATCAAAGTGTTACTACTCGAAGCTTGCGCTGAAATTATATCATTTAAAGTTCCAACTTTTGCATTATGAATAGAAGATAAATATAAAGAGACTGAAACGATCGCTACAATTGCTACTAGCGATAGTATTAAAATAAGTTCCATAGTAGTTTGTATTTTATACTTATTTTTGGTTTTATTTAGTATCATAAATTATATAATAATAGTATAAAGATTTAATTTAAAAAATACGGCAAATCTTTTTATGTGTGTTGCAAGGAACCAATGCTAACACTAGGCATAACTCCGTTAGGCGGGTAGGCACGAGTGCGGACCCACTGAAATTCTAATGAAGTGGGTGTTCCACTTAAACCTGACCATGCATAATATGACAAAGTTAGATAATTTGTATCTGTTGGAACATCAGAAGTCGTAGTTGTTATAGGAGAATAGCCATTATACCACCATCCAGCTTCTCCAGAAAGCCATTCAATTCCCCATATATGGTAATTACTATCTACTGGATTTACACCACCAGGAAGAGTGTAAGATGTCCCAATTTGGGTAGCCATAACAATTTCTGTTACAGCATTTTCTGTCCCTTGCCAGGAAACATGGTCTTGGCTTACACTATCAGCTAAAAGATATGTTTGTGATGGGACTAAACCAAATCCTAATCTATAACCAGCTACATCTATACTATTTCCATTCATATATGCTTCAACAATTACTGGTTGAGTTGCTATTGCTGATGCTGAAGCAACATATACATAATCGCCAACCGTTGCTGGAACTATTAAAGATAAACCATTATTTATTGTGGCAGTTCCTCCAGATGCCCCACTCACCCACTTAGAGCTTAAAGTAGTTCCAGCAAAGTTGTCATAAAAATTGAACACGCTTGCCCCATCATCATACTGTGCATATGTGCTTGATAATTGAGGAGCTTCGCCAGTTGGTCCATTACTAGACATCACATTATATGGCATAAAGTTCATATATATTGTGTTAGAGCCACCTGCTGATATACCACTTGGAAGGTTAACCCAATAGACAGTAGAGGTTGATGTGTTTGAAGCTCCAGATTCAATCCAAGCATTAAGAACAGTTCCTTGTCCACCTGGCGCTGTTGAAAATTCAACATTTTGAAGACCGCTTGCTTCGTATTTAGCGTAATTATCACTATCAACTGTAATCATTTGTTGGAATGGTGCTGGTGTAGGACTTGATTGCGAATTTGTTAGAGTTATTGGCACATAATATATAACAGGCGTAAATTTAACGTTTATAAGTTTTCCTGGATACGAAGAACCGCTTGATGGTGATGGTTCATATGTTAGACTGCCAACTGTTACGTTTGGAATACTAAATGTATAGTTTTCATTTAGTAATCCGTTAAACGTTATTGTAGAAGTTCTTGACTGGTTATAAACACTACCATATGTAACGCTCCATAATGTATTTGAAGGCAAACCACTTTCTTGAAAAACGATTGAATTCGCAGGAATATGAACAACACAATACGTGAAATTAAGATAAAACGTTTGGTTTTGCTTTGTTATAGTAACGGTTGTTTTATTAAATATTCCAGATAAAGTAGAGCCAGTAACATTGTAATTTCCAGCATAAAGATATGTGATAAATTGTCCACTTGCATTTACCGTTCCATATCTATTCATAGTTTGGTTAATTGGATTTGCAAGTATGGTTATAGTTCCTGGCGTAGGATATGCTGTTCCGTTGCATATTATTTGTTCGTTGAATATTGTTCTATATAACGGATATAAGATTATTGGCGTTGTAGTTCCGCTCGCATATCTAGATATTGGAGAAACATTGTAAAATGAAGTATAATTGTTTGTTATTCCCGTTCCGCAAATATTTGGAGGGCATGTAACACTTATTTCTACTGGCGCATTAGCCGTGTATAATATTGTTGCTGTGCCAGATGAAGACGTTTTATAAGTCGCACTATTATTATTTAAACTAATAATTGCGCCAGGCAAAGGTTGCAAATTTTTGCCAGGCAACATTTGATAAACAGGTATTGTATATTGAGTAAAACTTGTAGGCAGTGATATAATTTCACTTGTGTTTTGTGGGAAACCAAAATTATAATTATAAAAATAATAAGGCGAATAAATATTTAATGAATATGTTCCATCTGGCAAATATAGATATGCTGTACTATTCGTTTGTTGCAAATTTATTAGCGTTCCATCAAGATAAGTTTTTACGTAACTTAATAAATTAGAAATTTCCACATAATTGCTTGAATACTGATTAACATAAAATGTCGTGTATAAAACACTTCCATCGCTAGAATAAAGAGAAATTTTATAATATGCGTTTCCAGAAACTACTGGCAATTGAATAGTATTCGGACCCGAAACAAAGTCTTTTACATAAGATAAAGCATTTCCGAGTGCTTGTCCTGTTATAGAATTATAAGGAGTTACACTAACTAAAAGAGTTGTAGGATAGCCATTATCATAAATGATGGCATGTCCTGATGATACTATTGGATTGCCTAGTTTAAAAGAATTTAATATTATGGTGGCTATTGCCTGACCTTTGTATAATCCAGCAAAACCATTAATATTAGGTAGAACAAAAACTAAAATAACTGCTAATACTATCAAAGATCCTGATAATAGTAGGAGCTCTTCTATCGAATCCATCAATATTTTATTCTTTTATAAATTTAAAATTATAATACAATAAATCTATTGATATAAATGCAGGAAACTGTTATGTTCGGAATAATCATAACAATAGTAGGTTTTTTCGCGTCTATAATATATGCAAGTAGTTTTGAAAGTTCTTTATATTCATCTTTATCATCGTTATCACAGATAACATACGAAAACTTGGAGAGTATTTTAAATTTAACCACTGCGACCAATTTTACATGCACCGGTCCATTAGAAACATTTACAGTCACTAATACAGGTTTGATTCAGATGAATTCGTTTTTACCATATAAAGATGCACAAGAATTCACAGGAGGAATACCACAAAAAGGAATAGTTTATTATAGCGGTCAATATATGTTCATAGCGTCTCCGTATCCTATACAACCAGGAACATATGCAAATTCTAAAATTTGCGTGGTTCCGTCAAAAACTAATTCACCTGTTTTAATTGTAGAATCTCTTCAATCTTAATTTCTGGCAAATTAAATTCTATAAACTCTTCTTCGCTCAAATCATTTATTGTTTGAATATAACTTATAGAATTCTTATCTTGTATAGCTTGTCTATATCTAACATATTTTTCTATTAATTTTCTTTTGCTTTGATCATCTAAAGATGATATTTTTTCTTTCAAGTAGGTTATGTAATCTTTTGCGTATTCTGGAAATATTAAATTTACAATATTACTTCCAAAAATAGAACGAGAATTATTTCCTATTATCTCATGGTTTTTAAATGTGGTTAGTATTATTTGTCTGCGTTTCTCTGTTATATTTGTAAAGAATATTTCCATCCAATCCTTCCTAAAAAGTGCTATATAATATGGATTATTTATCGACCTTGTTACTGATACCTTACCTTCTTTAACTTTAACTTTATCAGTGTTAGTAAGTTCTGTGTCATAAACATCAAGTATTATCTCTATAAACTTTTGCTTAATTTCATATAAATATTTCTTATAGTCTATTTTCCTCGGATCTAAATCCTCTGCTAATTCTATTCTTTCTCTTTGAGCCGAACCACCAAATGTTGTAAAATAATATTGTATGTCCGTTCCTTCAAGCGGATATGTTCCATGCTTTCTAAAATATAAAACAAGAAGTCTTTTTGCTATTATATCTATTTTTTCTTTATATTCCTCAAGACCTTTTACTCTTAAAGTTTTAATGAATAATTCAGGCTGTTTGCTGAATTTTGCTATAAAATCTTCTTCTGGTTTTAACGGAGAAGATATGAATAAATAACTATATTTTTTATTTAATTCTTGCATTGATAATTTGTTTACCGTTATATCTTTTATTATTTCTGATACCAAATCTTTCTGAATTTTAGCATCGCTGGAATTCACAAACTTACTTCCATGCATTTTTAATACGATCTTATCTCCTTTCTTAATAACCAGAAAATAGTTCTTCTTTTTAACAGAAACCATAATATCAAAAGTATCCTCAAAATCTATTGAAACGAACTGTTTTCCAAGATTTTTAAACTCTGCATTTATCTTATTAACTATTTCTTCTATCTCTTTATAAACTTCCTCTGCTGGTGCATTTAGTTTTGTTAAATATATTCCGTCTGTATCTGTTTCAATTAGAACGAACCCATTTTTCAAATAAATATCTTCAACACTTGTTATCATATTTCTTCCTATTGCAGTTACTTGTGCCGCGGCATCTAAATCTGTAAATCTTGATGCTGGTAGATCGCCACGCCTAAATCCAAGTAATCCATATGCAGAATTTATTAAAATTTTTAATGCATCAGAGCCACTTTTGTAAAATGATATAAGCGATTTTCTTTTTTCTGGATCATCTGCATATTTAGATTCATCGCTTTCTAATTCTTTATATGCTTTCTTATAAGCTATTCTTTTCCTGTAAAGTTTTTCTAATGTTTTTGTAAAAATACCTGCATAATCATTTTTAGGTTTTATTTTCCAATCAAGCATTATTGAAGGATATAGTGATGAAAAATCTACTTTTCCAACATTTTCAAAAAAACCTCTCGCGTGTATTTCAGTGTGCCCACCTCCATACTTTTTAATAGTTTCTTCGCTTATTCTATCTCTAGTTTTTGGCGGAACAAAAAGATCATTTAATTTTGTTTCTTTAATAAGTGCTGATTCTAATATTTGTGTATTTGAGGCGTCGAATATTTTTTCAAGTGGCATATTCGCAATATTCGCCAAAAATATCATATTAGGTGCAAACTTTTCATATAACATGTGTGTTGATTCGACATCTGCTATTAAATAATCTGACACTCTTTTCGGGTCTTTTATGAATACTTCATATATCTCGCTTCCTTCTATCATTTCTCTTTCTTCCTTTTTTATCATTCCGTAATAATCTGAAACATTCTTAAGAGTTAACGAACCAAACCTATATCTTATCTCTTGCATTGTTGAAGGCATTCTATAAAGGTAATAATAAATATCAAATATTGCTATTCTGCCTTTTTTTGATACAAATTTCCTATATTTTATAACATTTTTAGAGCCTCCTATTGGATGCCTTGAGTAACCATTTTTATCCTCTGGATTTTCTATGAATTCGATTTCGTCATCGTTAAACATGAATTTCTTGTTATATTTCTTTAATCTTTCATAGATGAAGTATATATCGAAATTATAAATATTATAACCAGAAAGTATAACAAACTTGTTTTTATCTAAAAACTCTATAAAATCATTAAGCAATCTTTCTTCCGCTTTTTCAAAATTTTCTGGTTCTGATTCATAATTTGCAACAGACCTGTAAAACTCAACCTTTTCTTTTTTATTATTTATTCCTTTCGCGCCTATGTAAAATATGAAATTACGCTCCGGATTTGGAAATGTTCCCTTCTTTGTCTCAACTTCAATATCGAAAACTACATACGGAACTTCTGAAATACCACATCCATCTTTCAATATTTCTAACCCGTTATCGTAAATGAATTGTTGCTCCTTTGTTATATCGTGTTCATATACTTTGCACCCATAGTTTTTCAATCCATAAATAAAATCGTTAGCCTCAAACGTCTGAACATTCAGATATATTTTTAAGTAATTTCCACTCTCAAATTTACTTTTATAAGGTTCTATCTTTGATATTAAATTTTTATATTTATCTATTATATTCTTTGCTTTTTCTGTATCCTCCACATAAAAATAATTTTTATATGGTATTTCTCTTGTTACTATATCTCCGTTATCCTCAATATACGAAACCAAAAAACCAGTTTCAGTCCCTTTAATATTATATATCATTTTAGCACCATAATTTTAAAACCACAGCAATATAAAATTATTATGAATGAGTTTAAAATTTATGTAATAATTAGTATTTTACTCGTATTATCAGTTTTGATTTATGAGTTTTATAGCCCAGTCGGAATTTCATACTTAAATGGTTTTGAAATTAATGATTCAGGAGGGTTTCAATACAATTTGCCACAATTAAAAAATTCGTCTTTATTTGTGATAATCGCAAACAATTCCACAATCATTTTTTATAAAAATTTTTACAATTTCTTTCTATCCACGTTTATTAATAATAACAAATCTATTGAACTAACACCAAAAAATAAAACATTTTATTACATTTATATTGGAAATAGTGTTTGTTATTCTCCGAAAATTGGAAAAAATATAACTTTTTACTATGATCCTTCAACTCAAATTTTAACGACTTATTGCTTTAATCAAACTATAAATAATACTGTTTTCAACTCTTTTAAGACGAATATAAGTTCTGTATCATCTGAATCGAAAGCTAAAATACTTATTTTGTATAATCAATCTATTAAAATTAGTGAGCCTGTTTTATCATATAACACACTTGCAAGTTTTTATCAGCCAGTGAAAATCACGTGTAAATCTACACCACCAACAAACTACACTTATTTATATGATAATTATGGAAATAAAACAACATCATCCAACGGAACAGCGACTTTAAGTATTTTGGCATATCCAAATTTGAAAGTAACTTGTTACAACGGAGAAAAACTAATAAGCGAAAATATAAACTTTAACAAATTGGTTCCAGTTTTGAGTTTAGTATATCGTAATAATACAGTTTATTGCAATTCAACAGTAAATAGTGAGATTTATTTGCAAATAGGAAGCAAACAAATAGTTGGAATGGGTTACGTATCATATAGTTCTCCAAATCTTAATGGAATTATAACTTGTATACAACCTGGAAATCAGTATCAGCAACAAGAAGAAAAAACCATCAATATAGTATAGGTGCGAGAATTTAAGCGTTTCCAATATATATAAAAATGATAAAAATGGGTATATTTAACTTTGGAAGAAAGAAAAAAGATGAATATAACATAAGCCTTAGCGAAAGCAAGGGAATATCTCCAATAGCATCATTTCTCTACGAATCGACAAGATATTCGTTGTATAAAATAAATGAAGGAAACCCATTTTATTTTGTTGAGTCTAATGGAATAATAATTTATGCTTTTGCTTTACTTCCTTATGTAAACGACAATAATTTGGATAAAATAGTGTTTTACAGCAAAGATAAGTATGTCGAATTAAAATTCATATATCTACTTAGTAGTTCTAACGATTTAAGAGATCAGGAAGCGTTTTATTTATCCAACTATAAAGATATTATAAAAAAATTTAATTCATATGAGTTTGAGGAAACGTTTGAAGACGATAAATTAGCAGGACTTATACTATCTCAATCTCCATACGATGTGCTAGAAGCCACAAGAAAAATTTCTATTTCAGGATTTAAAAACACACCAATCATAACGGTAAGGCAATCAAAAGCAACTGAATCTATAAAAGCTACAAAAATCGAAGAGTCTCAGCCTGAAAAAATCACTTTGAAGCCAGAAGAAGTTGAAGAAATACCTATGACAGAATTATCGCAAAAAGTAAATAAAATTACACAGGCTCCTGAAATGAAGGCTAATCCTAATTATCAAATAGGTTATTTACTTGACGTAATACACGAAAAGGTTGGAGAAGAAGATATTGTTAAAACAAAGTTTGCAATAAACCAATATACAAAAAGACCTATGAAGGTTTTTATATCGGATAGACCAAAAGATTTGAAAGTATTGAATCAACACGCTTTAATAGCTGGAGTTACTGGTTCTGGAAAAACCACTTTTATAAACAATCTTACAAACATCTTGTTATACCATGGAATAAATATTATATCTTTGGACATAAAGATAGGGACTCTTGATACCCCAATAAATCTTATCTCTAATGGTCAGCCAAAAAAAGAAATTTTAGAATTTATGAATGATAGAAACTACAAAGGAGATGAAAATATAGCCTTTACTGAAAATGATGTATTTTCAGAATCTCTCAAAACCATTAAAGAGATGAAAACAAATAGGCAAGGAACAAATATAATACCACTTATTTTGTATTATAGACCTAATGATCAGAACGAAAGAGATAATATGAAGTATTTCTCAAAAATAAACATTTTGGACTTGCCAGACTTAAAACCTTTGAAAGAATTAAAGTTAAAATTAGAAAAATGGAAAAGCAATAAAAATAAAGGAGAAATTATGCAAGATGAAAAATATAAATCTTTAGATGATCTACAAAAAGACTATAACAACAAATTATTAGGATATAAAAACGCTGTAAGATCACTTGTAGATTTATATTTACACACTCTTGTAGAATTGCAAACCTCAATTTCGTTTTCAGGAGATGTTGAGAAAAGCTTAAATAGAATACTTGATGGCGCGGTAGATTCTATAATAAAATATATAGAAAACAATAATTTTGATTTTATACCGTCAAACGAAGAATTCGAAAAAATGGTTTTTGATATAAACTATTTAAATGTTGGAGATAAATCGCCAGAGCCAGGTTCACCTACATTTATATTGTGGAAAAAGTTAATAGAAGCTCATAAAGCATCAAAAGTTATAGATTTATTAGACGGAGTTAAACTATATAACATATTGCAAGAAATAAACGATGCGAAAAACAACTTTTATTTAATTTTAAGGGTAACTCCTGCATTTGCAATGTTTTATTTGCTGTATAGTTATTATTCGGTTATAAATCTTTTAGCATCTGGAAATCTTAAATCAATAGACGAAAATGATAAAGAAAGCCCACTTGTAGTGTTTGTTATTGACGAAGCGACGCAGTTATTTGCGGTAAATAGTGATATTGCTGAAAACTATGTCAGAGTTTTAAAAGAAGGTCAGCAACAAACAAGGGGAATAAGAATATCTTGGATATATGGCGTACAACAAGCATTTAAAGGGACTTTTGGCATACAAACATCTTTAGGAGGCAGAGTAATATTTAGAGCGCAACCATCTGATGCAAACTCTATTAAAGGATTGTTAGGTTCTATTGGAAATCCTAGCTTATTCGATGCTGTTATGAAGCAGGATTTAGCATTCATAACTAATATGCCAATATTCATTGATGAATACGATAATGTTGTCCAAGAAGCACTTATAAAAGAACTTCCAAACAGAGCACCACAAGTAAGACCTGGTGACCCGATAAACATGCATAATTACATTGAAATGGGAGCAGAATACTTAATACAAAACTATAAAACAAGCAACTACAAACTTAATCTATATGACATAGATATATATACATATCTAAATAAGCAAAACGCGTTAATAAAGCCTTTCGATCAAGAAATTAAAAACATATTAGCCAACGTTATAAGTGCATTCAACTCAAATGATTTATTATCAATAGATAATGATAAAAATATAGATAGTACATCTCTAATGATATTGAGAAAAATGTTAAAGTTTTTCATGGCAATAGATCCGAGTATATCCTATGATGCTAATACACTTTTATTGAAAATAGATAATTATTCAAAAGACAAAAACAAAGATATTATTTTAGAAATGTCAAAAATTACAAACAATATGAGTTCAAAACTTAATTAAACTATGGATTTTCAAGATCTGAATCGACGGGTTTGCTTTCTTTTAGATTTTCAATAACATTTGTTACTGCATCTTCTAATAAATTAGGTGATTTATTGTTAGGATTAGGAACAAACGGTTTTAAAACACACTTCACCATTTTATTACATGTCTTACACCATCCCGTTGTTTCGTTATCTTTTTCTACATATAGACTATCTGGTTCTTCATCAACAACATCTCCCCACATTTCTTGACCTGTTTTTTCATCGACAGAATATTCTTCATATGTTATGACTGGCAATAAAAGATAATGACCACCACATTCTGAGCATGTCCAAACAAGGTTCTCATCATTCTTTGCTTTATTTTCAGCCATAATTATCAGTTTAATATCACTTTATTGATTTTAAATTGTTAAACTCTTTATCGAAAATCTTATAAAAATTTTTATTTGTTCTATATATTCTTAAATCTCCTATCTTATTATGTTTTATTTTCTTTAATTCTCCTATAATTCTGTTTATAGAAGAATAAGATTCTCGTTTAAGTATATTGGCTTTGCGAATCGTCTTTAATATTTTCTCCTTTTTCTTCGTATAAGACTTTACATAAGCTTTTGAATTTTTATTCGAAAATAAACCAATTATTGAAGTCTTTCTATTTTTTTCATCGATCTTATCAAAAACAAACAAAGTTTTACTTCGTTTTATGTGAAATAAAGCGTTTTTGCTATTATTTTTATTAAGCAGATCTAAAATAATATTCCCTTTTGAAATTCCGTATTCGATTACATACTTATAGTTCATACTCTTCCTAAATATTAAACAAAACATAATATTTAAAAAATAAAGCTGTTATTTTTCTAATTTTATCTCAATTGCGGTCACATTCTTTTTATTTCCTTTATCTTCTATAACATCCGTTCTTGAAGTTATTATAGGCTCTATTTTATTATATCTCTTTATAACTTCAATCAAAGAAAGAGCTTTATAAATATTTGATTTACCTCTTGCCTCAATCTTGATTTTGTTCGCTGGTAGTTTTGACAGCAAATTCAGAAGGAATATTTTATATGACCTAAACGGTTTATTGCCAATTATTACTGTTCCGTCATCTAACTTCTTATCTTCCATAACATCATCTCCATTCCAAGTATCCAAGTTTATGTGCATTCATAAGAACTCTTTTAACTGTATTCGGATTGAATTTTAATACAAGTTCTCCAAATGTGACAGGTGGTCCATTTCTACGACTTAATAAATAGTCTATCAACTCTCCAGCTTCTTCGATATAATTGCTTGGCAGTCCTAAATTCTTCATGTTATTGTTTAAAATAGAAAGAGATGAACTAAGTTGATTTGTAGAAATAGAAAGACTCTCAACACTTTTGCTTATTTCTTCTACTGCTTCATGTATCTCTTTAAACATCGCATTTATTTGAGTTATTCTTGATTCGAGCGTTTCTAACTTTTCATCAAGACCAAGCCTTTTTGTTAATTCCTCTGTTATTTGCTCTTTATTTGTTTTAAGGAAGTCAATTGCTTCCTGCATCTTATTTAAAGCATCGTCGTTTCTTTCTTTAGAGTCTTTTGACATATCAGCGCTTATTTTAACTATTTCATCAAGCATATCACGAACATCACTAACAGCATCTTTTATTCCTGTAACAGAAGAAGATGTTTTAGAATATTCTTGATAAAGACTATCTATTGTAGCCTTTATCATGTTTAGTTCAACCATTACATTTTCTATTTTTGGTTTAGTTGGAACGTCAGTTATTGTAGTTGCCATTATAATTCACCATAATACCATATTCTATAATTCATTTAAAATTTTATTTTTTATATCTTCTGGCTTATCTTTATAAAATGGTTTTTTGAAAACTATTTCCATCGTTCTTTTTCTTGAATTTTTAATCAATGCATAGACGGTTACTATTATAAAAACAAACACTAAGGCTACAATAAAATAAAGCATAGTTCCTTGTGGTGCTACAATTCCCATTTTATCAGTATTATTTATTTCTTAATGGTTTAAAATTTTTATTTTTCACAGATGTAAGAAAAATAATACTGCTGATATTACTATAAGAACAAATAAGAGAAAAGCAACGTGATTAGCGATTTTATCTTCGTTATATGTTCCAAGATCAATTGCCACCATTAGTAGGACGATACTAATTCCTCCGATATAAAGTAAAAGAAAATAATTTATTGGATTCGGAACTAAATTAACATGAAGAGAATACCCTTCTTCACTATTAGAAAAAGTTGAACCTAAAGTAGAAGAAAACTGATATACTAAAAATGCCTGAATTAAAAATATAAAACCAATAGCCAAAAATACAAATATTTTTGTAAACGATAATTTAGAAGATAGAACTGTTCTGCTGTTCTCTATATATTCGATTTGTTCAGACAACGCCTTAGCAATTGAATCATCTTTAGTTGAAATTACTGACAAAGAAAGATTTTTTATCATTCTCAATTCAGGGTAATTATTTCTCGGATCTTCAAAAAATTCAGACAAAACATCATATGATTGTTTAGTGTTTAAACTTAATTTCATCTTTCTAAGTTCTTTGCCAAAATAATACGGATAATCCTCCTCTTTTGCCTCTAAAATGTGAGTTTTAAGTGTTATATCTTTTCTATATATTAAAAATTCTCTAATAAATCTTAAATAACCATCTATTATACTTCTTTTTCTTTGAAGAACTGCTTTTATTCCAGAATAAAACGAAAGAAAAACGCCGAATGTGATTATATATGCTGATAACCATAGATACGAAATTCCGAAAATAAGTAACACATATAAGGCAATGAAGACTGATATTAGTGATAAGAAAATTGAAATATATATTTTTCTTCCATAATATTCTTTTATTTGAGCTATAAAGCCTGAACTTTTTATTTTCTCATCTGTTTGCTTTTTTGGTTTTTCTTTTTTTATCTTTTTTGGAGCTTTTCCAAAATTAGAAAAGTCTATGTCTGAAAACGGCGAATAATAAAAGTTTATTATCTTCTTAACTGTATCCTTAATATATTCAATAATATTAGAAAGTTTTTTATTAGTGTGCATTACATCACTCCGGCGTCTTTAGCGAACTTATTAAACAAATAAATCGCTAATATGGACATAAATAATAAAATTATATAACCGTAGTAAAGCGGTGGAATGCTTGTAACAATTTGAAATATTGTTAATTCTGATGATATTTGATTAAAGGAAATTCCAGAAAAATTATCCAAAATTGAGTTATAAATTTGAGTCATTATTGATTGGACATTTGAGCCTACACCAACAAGCAATCCTATTATAGAGGTACCAAAAATTAAAAGTGTTGCGATAGTAGATTGAGCAGTTATTTTTTCTTTCATTACTGATTCCGCTCTAAGTTTTAATTCAGATTCCCTGCTTTCATAATATCTTCTCATATCTTGGTTTTCTAATGCCGTTGAAAGGTCTTTAAGAAATTTTTGAGTGTCCAAGCTTGAAAAATATAGAGACGCTTTATTTATTTTTTCGGAAGAAACCCCCTCTTCATAATTTAAAAATTTGAAAAGCAAATAAACATATCTATTAGCCTTAACTGAATCGTCTATAAAAAACGGATTTCCAGTCATTATATAACTTTGATACATATTTCTTATTATTTTATATCTGCTCTCATAAATTCCATTTTCAATTTTTCCAAAATCACTATTAACAAGAAAAACAAACATTTTTTCTGGTTTGATAAGTTCGAATGAGCCCAACGCCATTAGAATAGCAACAACAGGAATTAAAAATAAACTAATTTCTAAAGATACAAATATAAATATTAACCCTACTATAATCAAAACGTATGAGAAGAAATAAAGATAAAATGATTTTGAAATATAAACATCTATTGCGTTAGATGGATTTCCTTCAACTGAAACTATAGAATTAAATTTTAATCTCTGATATATAGTAATATTTTCTGGCAAAGATACAAAGTCTTTTATCTTGTTTATATATTTATGCTTAATATTATCAATAAACTTGAATTTAGCTTCCATCAATATAAAGAGTTTATACTTTTATTTTAAAATTATTGTTCTTCATCTTCGTCATTTGATGCTTTAACAGAAGTAGTGCTAGAATTCTTACCGTTATCGTTGTTGCCAGTTTTTAATTTATCTTTCAGTTCTTTCTTTTTCTTTAAAAGTTCAAGTTTCTGTCTTGCTACGTCTAGTTTATATTGTTGTTCTTTATGCTCAAGTTCTAGTCTCTTTTCTCTTTTTTCAAGTGATTCAAATTCTTCCTCTTTCCACGTTTGAAAAATCGCAGAAAGAATTCCTTTATTTTTAGGTTTTGTATTTATTTGTTCTTCTAATTCTTTTATTTCCTTTTCTAATGCCTCTTCTTCATCTTTATTTGCTTTCTTTTGCTTCTTTTCAAGAATCTTTTGATTTATTTTCACATTTGTTTTTATATCTGTTGAAGGTTTAGCTGAAGGTTTGTTTTTAGAACCAAAAAGAGAAGCAAAAAACCCTTTTTTAGGAGGAGGGGTCGGTTTTGGAGCCTCCGGTATTTTGTTTTCAACTTGATTTTTTATGAGTGAAGACAAAGCATTCGATTCATATTGTTTTTGCTTTCCTATAAAAAGCAGAAATATTGTTTGTTTTGCTCCAATGACAAACATATCATCTGTTATGTTATACTTTGACAGTTGGGTTTTAATATATGTATCTATATAGGCTATTGCTTCATTTAAAGCTTTTTGAAAATTTTCTGGATTACTTAATAAAAACCTTTTTATTACTCCATATACCTGTTTTGAAGAATCAACAACTAAATTCATATCACTTAAATCTTTGTTTTGAGTTATCGATTCATACAACTCTGGTGTTATCTTGAATACAGAATACGCTCCTATAATTTGATTCGCATAATTAGCATCAACTGACGCCGATAAATCTAAGTCGAATAAAGGCGAAAAATATTCCACTAATTCGTTTCCTACTATTTTAAGTGTCATTATCTTCGGATACGCAGAAGACTGACTTATAACAACTCTATCTGGTTTAAAACTTCCATCCTTTCTGCTTATTATAAAGGAAAAAGTTGATTCATCCGAGATGTTATTTGCATCCATTCAAACCATTAATAAAAAATAAGAAATAGTTTAAAAAATGGTGTTAAAATCAACCACATAATCCTATTGGAAGGAGTGCTATAATCCCTACAAAAACCACCATCAAAATTATTGTCACGATTATTATACTCATATGCCTAGACATCAATCTGCCCAACTCAGCCTCATCCCCGCTTTCTTTGGCTTCCCTTCTTAACATGAGATATTGCAAAGATTCCCAGAAAATAAATAGCAAACCAGCTATGGCAATAAATGCAATTATTGGCGTTTGATAAGAGGAGAAGTTCATCGTTTTATAAAACGAACATAAGGCAGAATTAGGAGAGCCAAATAAAGGTGTAGAGTTTGTAGACTGTGCCATAGTGAATCCTATTCCCATTAGGAAAAATAAAAGCAAAGATATAAGTCCAATTTTCCTCGTTCTCATTTTATCGCCAATATAAAACTATTTCAATAGTATTTAAAATTATGGTATTTAAAATATTTTAGTAGTCTGTTACGATTGGGATTGAAAAATTACTTGTATATTCAGAACCGCTTGTTATTATTTTTCTTATATATGTTATTAGATCCGACTGTCTTAATAATTTAGGAGCTGTTGCGATATTTAGATATTTTGCGATGTTATTGACTATTACTTTTAATTGTGCTTCTATCTGCGCATCAGATGTGTTTGGAGGGAAGTGAACTTCTAAATAGTAATCATAATCTGGTATATTTCTTGAAATTTTCATATATTCGTCTGCAAAGTTGGAAAAATATGTTTCGTATATTATATTATCCTTATTAACTTGATTTTCTATAATATCAAAATAGGTGTTAAGATTTAAAGGCTTATTTATTACTCTGAAAATCACATTCTGTTCAGTATTTATCAAAAACTGATTAAACATTGAAAATATAGAAAGTTTTTCATCATTAGTTTTATCATAAAAATCGTCAGAATCTAATTTAAAAACTACAACTCTCTCATTCAAAGAATTTATAATGTAATCTGTTATATTTTTTCTATTATTAGTTAAATATTTAGTATTAAAACTAGGAGTAATTTTAAAGAATGAATTGAGAAAAGAATAAAGTGGGCTCGATATTACTCCTTTGACAAGTAATATAACGAAAATTGTAGGAATCATTAAAACTGTGAATAAAATCGGATTAAAGAATGCGAAATCAATAGGATTTCCATAAAATAGCGATATAATACCTAAGTTTGCAAAAAGAGTTACAAGTATTAAAACCATATGTTTTTGTCTTATACCGAGTATAGTATAGTAATCTTCTTCTTTAATTGCACTTACACGCGAGTCATAAACAGACTGGTTTGTCATAATAAAATTACTTTAATTCTGTTTTAAAAAATTTAAAAGTATTATTAAGAATAATTATTGATATTGTGATTCATAAAATAACTAGCGATTATTTATTTGGTTCTAATATGTTTGTTAGTGGCAACAATCTATTAGACTTTAAAAATAGAATAATATACAAGATTTATAAAATAAAAAGCAAAGATAACTTTAATAAAATCGATTTTATTTCATCAAACTTTCCCAATTTTATCGTTCTACTTAAAACATATAATTATTCGAGTGATATGTTTTCATACAGAGTTAGATCACTAATTTTTAAAGAATTCGCGGATATAGATTTTTCAAAAATGGAAGAGGAAGAACTTGAAAAGAAAATATCAAGTGCTTTATATACTAAATATAAGGAATACGATGAAATATTTACAAGATTAAATCAAGAAATTGAAATGAGAACTAAAAATCAAAGACCTGGAAGAAGCATATACATATTCCTTCCAATTAAAATGCTAGTTAAAGAAGAAAAGTCGGTTCAAATGTTTAACGATATGTTAAAAAACTATTTTCAAGCAGAGCACAATTTTATAAAAGAAATAGATAAAACTTCTTTAAATGATTACAACGCTTTTTACGAAAAACAAATAGGTAGGTATAAAGAAATCAGGAAGTTTATAAATGATAACTTTATAAATCCTTCCACAAACATAACAACGATAAAGGATCAAGAGCAATTAAAAGCGTTAGAAAATATAGATTCTTTCGAAAGAGAAGGCAATGGAACACCAATAGATGAAGAAGAGACGGATGGCTTATTTAATTCGTTTTTCTATGATTCTGTTTGCATATCAGGAAACAGATATTATGACATTTTTACTCTATTCAACGAACAATTGAAAAATCTAAAAGATGGCGAAAAGTTTTACAAAATAATGAAATTAGTTTATAAGTTTTATGATATAAGATTGAAAATCGCAGATTCAATACTTAAAACATTTAATAAAAATTTGCTATTATTTTTCCTGTTTAACACAAAAAACATAGTAGATAAAAATTACAATTTAATAAGCACGTTTGATAGTATAAATGAAGATATTTCGGTTGTTTTTAAGGTTAGCGAGATTAAAAAAGAATTCGTTCTATCTAAAATAATAGATAGAGAAATAGCTAAAAAAACACTTCAAATTGAAAACTTGCAAAAGAAAGAGGAGGAATTATTTGAAGCGACTAGATATGCAGTAGATATGATAAAAACTGGTTCTATCTAAAATAATAGATAGAGAAATAGCTAAAAAAACACTTCAAATTGAAAACTTGCAAAAGAAAGAGGAGGAATTATTTGAAGCGACTAGATATGCAGTAGATATGATAAAAACTGAAATAGAACACTATAAAACACTTAAAACTAGAATTGGCGATAAAAGAGAAAAGACATTCATAATTTCAAGTTACATAATTCAAAATGTGTTAAATCAATACACGATAAACAAATTGTACGATGAAATGAGCATGAACTCTATAAGCATAAAACAATTGAATCCAACACCAGCAGAATATTTAGAAATCTTTGATATAAAAAGAGATAAAGCAGGCATAATAACTCACACAACGAATATGTTGCATTATTTAAATGTTTATCAACCATTAAAGAACAGCATTATTGTAAATCCTGATGATATGAATATGATAAAAAGGTTTAGTAGCAGATATAGTGGTGAGTAAATGATATTCAAAAATAAAATTTTCAATATTATAGAAAAACTTTTTGATCCAGATAGCAATTATCACAACAAAGCCAATGATATAATGATAAAATATGAAGCATCTAAAAGCAAAAGCGCATCAACAAATCTAGAAATTCCAACACCAATTTTTAACAAATTATTAGAAAACAACATAATAAAATCTGATACTCTTCTAAATCAACACTATGTGAATTATACCAACACTTATCAAGTTATAGATAGTAACATTTTCTCAATATTATTTTTAAATCATCTTGAACCTGGCGTTGAAATGTCAGATGCTTTTGTTAATAATATTATAAGTCAGAAATCAGATTATTTTTTGAGAATTATTCACACTCCTAAAAGTTTTTCTATAAGCAAATTACGTAACGCACTGGAAGCAATCAAAATGAAAGAAGCGAGTTTAGAAGAAGAATTAAAGTCTAAAAAACATGACCCTGTGTTAGAAAAACAGCTTGAAAATTTGGATAAAACAAAACAAATAGTTGAAGCTCATTTAGAAGCTCTTCAAAATTCAACCTTTTCAAACATATTGCACGTAGATATTGGTTTCAAACTTCCGCATCCATCTGGAGATGTTAAAAACATAAAAAACAATATACTGCTTTTTGCATCAAGAGTTAGACAATTCGGTCATTCACTAGATTTAGGTTTTGGAAAACAGCAATTTTTTATGTATGATTATGTTAATGGCACAAGGATTCCTCAATATAGTTATTATGTTTCACCAGACAATATTTCTATCGGAACTCTACAACCTTTCATTTTTGCAAACTTTGTGGAATCGAACGCTCCGATAATGGGTAATTATGAATCAAATAAGATACCTATTCCGTTAGACATCTGGGATTTACCAAACCAGAATGGTGTTATTATAGGAATTTCTGGAAGTGGCAAATCTGCAACCTCAAAAGTTATAACTACAAGAAATCTAATAATGGCTAATAGAAGAATAATAGTTATAGACCCACAAAGAGAATATCTATATACGGCAAAAGCTGTTGGTGGAGAATACATAGACCTTTTGGCTAGTTCAAGAAATGAAACTATGAGTATAAATATATTTGATAAAGCCAATTATGAAAGTGATGAAAGCAACTCTTTTGATTTAAAAATAAATGATATAATTACCTTCTTCTCATTTGCCTCTGCATCTATAACCTTAATAGAAACTGGAGTAGCGATTAGTAAGCCATTGGAAGATAATCCAATCTATTATCAATTCACATCTAAACTAATAAAGGATTTCTATAAAAAACACAATATACTATCACTTGAAGACATTACGGAAGAAACGGCGCCTACATTAGACGACTTTATAGCATATGTGAAAGAATTAAAAAATGGAATAGAGAAAAACAATGTAATAAATCTTGAAACTCCGATTACAAGCGATGATGTAAATTATCAAAACTACTTAGGTGCTTTTCAACTTATTTCAAATGCTTGCGACACATTATTAGGCGATGAATATGTTATTTTCAGAGGGAAAACTAAGATAAATCTTGATAACAAATATGTTGTATTTAGCACAAAAGACTTATCTCCAAAAATGAACTTATTAGCAACATATGTTATAATGAACTATGTTGTAAAGACAATGAGTTCAGATATTGTAGAACAGAAAATCCTGCTTATAGATGAAGGATGGAAGTTGATAAGTCAATTGGGTTCTGATTATATTAAAGTAATAGCAAAAACAGCAAGAAAATTCAACCTTGGTTTAATAATAACCACACAGCAATTGGAAGACCTTGATAACGAACAAGGAAGAGCGTTGCTTGAAAACTCATCGTTTATGTATATCTTTAAACAAAAAGAAATAGAAAGAAATAGAGAGAAGCTTATGACAAACTTTGGATTAACAGAAGAAGACCTAATATTTTTAAAGAACGCCACGCCTGGAAAGGGCATATTAAAGTTTGGAGATGAGAAATATAGAATAGACTTTATAATAACACCAAGTGAAATGAAATTTGCAGAATCGAATGTTACAAAGCTTAAGGAACTCATACCAGATGAAATAATAAGAGTTAAAAAAGAAATAGAAAAATTAACAAATGCTATCGAATACAAGAGGAATTTATCGTTGGATACTTCTTATGAAGAGAAATTATTAGAATATAATAGAGCCTTATTGTCATCTTTAATAGATATTAAAGAAAGATTAAAGAGCGAAGCTGGTCAATTGGAAATAAACGAAGAAAACATAGAAAACTTTGTTCTAGATGACAGAAAGATATATTCCTTGAATGTCAACGGAAAAGAAATCTTCGGTCCTGGCGTAGGAATAGATGAAATCAAATATCTACTTAAAGAAGGGTATAAAGAATACAAAATAAAAAATGAACTTACAAAAGTTTTTGGAGACGAAATATTTTATATTAAAACAAGAATAGTTCCAGAAGAAATATTTATTTATTCGAAATATTTAGAGGCATTAGTAAAGAAAAACTATTCAAAATATATTATAGGAGAGCCTTATATAGAACACGACACAGTTATATTACAAATAAAAATTCCTAAAGCTTCTGGAAAATTCTATGTGTATAATCCAAAAACTGATAGTGCACAAATATTCGAAGCGAAAAACGGAGAAATAATTATATCAAAATCACCACAATTATATGACTACTTTAAAGGAGAAACTATAAATGAAAATTACATATATGTGTATGATATGAATGAAAAGAAGGCTATGGTTTTCTTAGAAAGTCAGTTTAATTTATCATACGATAAAATACTATACGATAATAAACGTGTTTATATAAGAATATCTTATGATTACTTCCTTCCTTTCTCAAAAGAAGAAATAACTTTCGGAGATAACACCGAATTTTATTATATGATTCTAACAGATTCATTATATAATTCATTTGTTGGACCTAACGGAGAAGTTCCAAAGGAGTATTTCAGATACGATCAGGCAGAAGAATTATTAAAAACAATATTTGGAAGGTAAAACAAAGATTTAAAAGATTATAGTATCATATAATTAATCACTATGGTAGATAATAATTTCATCAAAGCAAGTATTATGTCTGCAATTTCATCTATGTTTTTTGCTCTATTTATATTATTAGTTTTAAAAATTGAATATACTGAATTTGCATTTTTCATATCATCATTTGTTTTGTTTGTTTTTTCTTTTGTTGTTATAAAATTAAACAAAAGTAAAGTATTTTTACCTACAAAATCAAGTATAGCGACAGCAATATTATTTTCTTTATCAATAATATTATACCTATATTTTATGTCATCAAATAACATAATAGTATTACAAGCAATTGTTAGTCTTAGTATTATTGTTTTTGTTGCAATTCATACAATTAGGCATAAAGATATAATAGACTCGTCCGCGATAAAATTTTTAATAAGCGGAATGGCACTTATTGTGCTTTCTTTGTTTCTGTTTTATGACTTTTCACCTGTTTTTAGATCATTATCATTTTTGATAATTTCCTCAATAATAATGCTTTTATTTAGTTTTTCAAGCTATATGATGTCTCACAGAATTAAACACACCAGAAATAAGTTTAATTTTCTTTTATGGGTTTCTTTGGTATCAATAATAATGTCATCTTTTTCAATCTTATTAACTTTTTCAACTAAAATAAATCAGCATGATATTTTGTATTCTTTACTTGCGAGTATATTTTTCCTTATATTTTTACTATCGCTAGTTGAAGGATATGACAAGATAAAGGAATATAGCGGTAAATCAAGATTTTCAAAAACAATTATAGTCTCGATATTAAGCGAAACAGATATGTTGTTCATATCTTTATTCTATGCTATATTCATCGGAACTATAAACTTTTATGTTATTTTAGGGGCATTATTATTGTTTATCGGTCTGGTTTTAATCAGTTTCATCCACAAAGAAAAAGATATTGTTATATAAATATAGTTCCGGCAGGATTCGAACCTGCGTAACTGGGTCCAAAGCCCAGAGTCCTTAGCCACTAGACGACGGAACTATTGTTTAAATTGCTTTATAATTTTGTCTTCATCATAAATTTTAACATTTTTGAAAACCACATCCTTTATGGGGCTTTCATACGCGTAGTTTTCATAGCGTTCTTCTTCTGATGCTCTAAACCAATTCTTGTCAAATTTAAGTTTTATACGTGCTTCGCCTAAATATAGAAAGTCTGGTTCTTCGTTTATTGTGTCTTTATCTGTTGGCGTATAAAATTTAATATCCGTTTCATCAGGAAATTCGCTAAAATCATTTATATCGATTATAGCGTCGTTGTATGCAGAAAAAGAACCATCACCATACTTTTTTGCTAGTGTTTCTAACTTTTTATATTCACTCGGTTTTTTATCTTCTAAATAGTTCATCACATCGTCTAAAAACTGCTCTCCTTCTGCCGACATATTATCACTATTTTTAAATGGTTAAATATAATTTAAAAGTGTTTCGTTTAATAGTTTTTAATCGCAGATAAGGTCTCCGAGCTTTTCAAAAGTAGATGCTGATATGTATTTGCTGTATGTTGAGTGCTTCTCTTTTATAGCATCTAGCACTGCTTCTACGCCTTCTTTTAATCTCTTCTCAAGCGTTGCTAAGGTTTTTGCTTGTTCCACTATATGTAGCTCTTTTATTTCGCCAATATACCAACCTTTGCTCCTTTTCACATCGACTTCAAAACCATAAATTTTTAGTTTCATAGCATTCACTTATATTTCAAACTTTTTCATAATTTCTGAAAACCCATCATCTGTTTTTCTCAATTCCGTGTGATACGGCGAATATTCATAACAGTCTCCATTCTTTTCAATCTGGTAAGATTCATAAGCCGTATTCACACGACGTTTATACTCGTCTTTAATATCATTTAAAACTCCTACTATACCAATTTTAATCCACTCTGGTATTTTTCTTTTCTTTGAAAAATCATTAGCAACTTGTTCCAAGGCACCTGCTGTTAGAGCATATATCCAATATCTTAAAGCTTCTTTAAATAGACCATTTTTGTAAAGAGTGTATGGAACAAGTTGAATAAGTCTTGTTATAGCATAATTAAGTTCACCTAGCCACGCACCACGATAATTATATTTTACTGCAATATCAAATATCTTATTTCCGAGTTTTAGTGCTGGAATCGAGCCTTCAACTGTTTTTCCCAATTCTCTATCTATTATAGTTTCTATAACATCTGTCATTTTTTCCTTATATAAAACTGCTAAATCTGTATCTCCATTTTTAGATTTAAGAAGAGATATTATTTCATCCGACAATTCTTTTACAACACCATCCAATTCTGGTCTATCCTCTTTTGGAACATATGGCATGTAATCACAATGTTAAAAGCAATTTTTATTTTAAAATATATGCTTATCGTTTAACTTCTTTCAATGCTACTTCGTATTCGTTTTTTATCTTCTCTTGTATGATTCTGGCGGTTTTTTCAGCAGTATCTTCTTTAAATCCAGAAAGTTTTGCCTTTCTAACTAACTTTCTGATTTCATTTTCTATTAAATTAGAAAGCTTCTTAAATTGCTCGTTATAACGGATAAAATCCTTTTCAAAGAGAATTGGATGATTAGAGTAGTTAATTTGCAATTCTGCTGTTTTCTCTTCTACTCTTTTACTTCCGAGTGCAACATAGTATACAGTATCACCTACTTTTGTTTTTAGTCGCTCTTCTCCGTTTTGTACATACTCATCTACTGCGAGAATGAAAAATCTTTCTAATCTGTTAGGTGTTATTGCTAACGGATTTATATAAGTGGCAAAAATAAATGATTTTTCTGGAGCATTTAAGCTAAATCCTTTATAGACCACACTTCCTTCAATTTTATGTGTGTTTTCAGTGGTAGGAATAGCACAAACACCATCAATAAAAACATCTACACTTTCATTTAGCACATAGTTTTGAAAAGGCAAATGTAGTTCCTCAAACCCATCTCTTCTATAAATAGTTTTATAAAGTGGTGTTGAAGTTTCAGTTATAATTTGACGTAATATATTCGCATTTTTATTATTAATTAAAATATCTAAATCTTTAGAAACTGGAAAAATAGTAGTTTTTAGAAAAGCGTTTTTATCATCTAAATATACCTTTCCTGCTGTGCTCCCAACAACATATATTTCATTAGGATCTATTTTTCTTAATAAAACAGAATACGCCTCGTCTATGTATTTTCTTTCTTTCTCATAAAACTTTGATTCTATAAGCTTACTCATCATACTCACATTTTATAATTATTTATATCTTTCTTTATGATATTTATACTTTTCTCTAAGGCTTTTTTAATCTTCCTATCTTTAACAACATCCTTTAATGCTAACAAAACAATGTATGTTCCATATAATTCTTTCTTGCCCTTTTCTCTCTCCAAGTTATAATCAACATAATCTATATAAAAAGTGCTATATAATCTATAAGCAATAAATAGGACCACAATTAAAATTATTACAGCATAATCAAGAATATTAACCGATATAAACTTAGGAGCTATCAAAAGGAAACCCAATGCAGTAGCTATGAATGTGAAAATTTCAAATATATCATTCATTATCAGATGGCGTAAATATTTATTCATAACTAAAAAATTTAAAAGTTTATTTTAAATTTTTGCATTTTAAACTTCTTGATTAGATTTTCAATTATGAAACAGGATTCAAAGATTAAAAAATATGGCTTGTTTTTAACACCAGTAAAAATATTCAATGAATACATTTATGATTATATTAAAGATAAAATAAATGATCATGTTTTTGTTGATTTCTTCTGTGGAAGTGGCAATTTAGTTCTTCCAATATTAAATTACATTCCATTAGAGAAAAGAAATGAATACTTCAAAAGCCACATATTTTTGTTCGATATTCTTCAAAATCAAGTAGATTTTGCAATTAAAAACGCTGTTAATTTAGGTGTTGATGAAGCGATTGCGAGACAAAATATTAAGGTTAGAGATACAATAAAAGATTACCCAAAAGAACTTGTAAAAAGATTTAGAGATAAATTATTTCATATAACGAATCCACCATATGGAAACGTTCATTTTATAGGCAGAAGCGAATACAAAGAAAATATGAAATATTTTACTGGAAGATACAAAGACTTTCAGGATTTATATCAGCTTGCTTTAATAAATGATTTTGACAACGGATTAAAGAATATGATATACATAATTCCAACTAACTTCATAAATGGTGATGAATCTTCAAGCAAAATAAGAAGCGAGTTCTTTGCAAAATACACGATTAAAAAGGCTTTTAGTTTTGAAAAACAAATATTTGAAGAAACAGGTTTAACGACTTCAATATTTTTCTTTGAAAGAGTTGATAAACAACTTGATGAAATTAAATTTATGAACAAAAAGATAGGCTATAATTATGAAAAGGATGTTGAAACCACACTTGTAAGAAAATATAATTATAGAAACGGATGGCAGGCTCTTGAATGGATAAAAAACAATATGAAACCAGATGGAATTGAAGCAGACTTCAAACTTAAAATGAAAGAGGTTGAAGAAAACAAAGGGGATATTAAGGCAACTTTTTATATTCCAAACTCCGAAGAATATAAGGAATTTTCAATAAATCAAAGTTTATACGATAAACTAAAATCAAACCCTTTGTATATAAGAATTGTTGATGGTGGAAGTAAAGAAAAGAAAGTTGGACTATATCCGATTGAAAACTTAAAGTGCGATGGAATAATTTCTGCCGATTTTCACAGAATAAGTGCTATGCAAATTTTTATAAAACAAAAACTATCAAAAGACAAAATAACTAAGTTAATAGATTTATTTAATAAAAGACTTAATTATTTAAGAGATTTAACTGATAGCGATTTTCTTTTAACATTTCAAACTCCTTATGGAAACGGATATATTAAAAAATATCTGTCTATAAAGCAGGCAAAAGAAATATTAAAAACTATTTCTTTAAAAGACTTATAACTTTAGTGAAACCTTTTTAAATCTTTAAGGTTATAAAAAATATTGAAATTATTATATAATCACATGGTGTTATAATGAAAGATTTTTCTAAATTATATGAGTATCAAACAAGAGGATTTGGTAGTTGGTGCGAAGAAAATGTACGTAGTTTATCAAAGAATTTTGTCGACCCATACAAAGTAGATGACAAATACGATGGTTCAGCTTATGATATTGCATATATTTACGGAAGTAGATATGCAAGGGTTGAAATAAAAGGAAGCAGAGCCAGGAAAATTACAAATTCATATTCATTAGCGGATAAAATGGCTACACCTAATGATGAATACGAAGTGGAATTCCTGCAAATAAAACCTTATTGCGCAGACATATTTATTTTTGTAATAGTATGGAAGAATGATATAAAATATTATGCTCTTTTGAGCAAAGACGTTGAAAAACTTAAGGGCTATTCTCCGCATCAACATAGGGGTAATGAAAATGAAGGACAAATACATTTTACAAATAAAACTATAAAAGAACTTGAACCTTATAAATTCGATCCAGAAAATATAGATGAAGTTATGCAAAGTTTCTTTGAATGACTTAATCTAAGGCATTATTCTTATTTTTAAATTTTAAATGTAATAACATTATAATACATTAGGCGATAATATGGTGGATGAAAGAAATTATACGACAATAACTATACCAAAAGCCTTATATGAAAAAATATCAAAGATGATAAAGAATACTGGTTTCTCATCAGTATCAGAATATGTAGTTTTTGTCTTGAGAGAAACAATGGCTGACATACACAAGAAAAACGAAAGCAAAAGCGAAGTTGTTAAAAAATTGAAGGCGTTAGGATATATTTGAGGCGAAAAAATGAAGAACAATGAAATAATTAAGATAGCAGATTTACTTAAAAAAGAGCCGAACGAAGCAAACTGGGAAAAGTTTGCGAAAGCGATTAAGAAATCAGGCGTTAAATATTACAGAATAGTTTATGTATCACTAAAGAATGCGGAAGATTTAACCAAATCTTATGCAGAGCTGTTTGATGCAAAGGGCAAACTTGTAACAAAAGTACCGATTTTTAAGAGAGGTAACGGAAAGAAGGTAGAAGGCGCTACCATATACCTGAAGGGTTTGCTCAATATAAACAAATGGTGATAGAATGATAGAACAAAATCTAAAAGAGCTTGAAGAAAAAGGCATTTATATTTTGAGAGAGGCAAATGCAAGGTTCAAAAACATCGCAGTCTTATGGAGTATGGGAAAGGATAGCACAGCAATGCTATATTTAATAAGAAAGGCATTTTTAGGAAAAGTTCCGTTTCCAGTAATACATATAGATAATGGCATTGATTTTCCAGAAAGCTATAAATTTAGAGATGAACTTGCTAAAAAATGGCATCTTAACTTGATAGTAGCGAAAAGCGAAATAAAACCAGAGATCTCTGGATTTAGTTGTTGTGGTGCAAACAAGACAGAGGCACTCAAGAAGGTGCTAAAAGATCATAAATTCGATGCGCTGATAGTTTCAATAAGAAGAGACGAGCATTCTGTGAGAGCGAAAGAAAGAATCTTCAGCCCTAGGGATAAAAACTTCAAGTGGAACTATAAAGACCAGCCTGCAGAACTTTGGGATGACTACTCTTCAAAGATAGAGAATGAAGGGCATGTGAGGATACACCCTCTGCTAGATTGGAATGAGATAGATATATGGAACTACATAAAGAAAGAGCACATACCTGTAAATCCATTATATTTTTCTAGAAATGGGTTTAGATATAGAAGCCTGGGATGTACTCATTGCACAGTTCCAATAAAATCTAGCGCAAAAACAATAGATGATATTATAAAAGAACTTAAAGTAACCACTATTGAAGAAAGAGCTGGTAGGGAGCAAGATAAGGAGAAAGAGTACGTAATGCAAAAGCTTAGAGCGTTGGGTTATATGTGATTAAAATGGATGTATACAAAATCGTCATAATAGGAGATAAAGATGCTGGAAAATCTACTTTGATTGGCGAAATAGCAACACTAACAAAATCTGTTAGCGAAGCAAGAATCAATGAAGCGAAAAGGGAAAGCAAGAAACTTGGAAAAGAATTTGAACCAGCATTTATATTGGATGCCTTCAAAGAAGAACGAGAAAAAGGACTAACGATAGATACTACCACTGTGGAAATTCCATATAAAGATGTGGCGTTTCAATTTATAGACGTACCTGGGCACGAATCTTTAATTAAAAACATGCTAACTGGTGCATCAAATGCAGAAATGGGCGTCGTTATTATATCTGCAAAGCAGGGCGAAGGACTAACTCGTGAAACAAAATTGCATATTAAACTTGCAAATATGCTTGGAATTGATAAATTTGTATTTTTCATAAATAAAATGGATACAAACGGCTATTCAAAGGAAAAAGCCATAGAAATTTGGAATGAGACTCATAAATTCTTATTACCTTTCATAAACGATATAAAATATATAGGATTTGTCCCTGGAAGCGCATTAAATGGAGATAATATATTAAAGCGTTCAAGGAAAATTAGTTGGTATAAAGGAGATTCCTTAATGGAACGCTTATATGGTTTAGTAAAAAACGGTAAAAAGATAGACAAAAATATGCCGACCATAATAACTTTGCAAGGAACATTTGAAGACAAAATATTTGGCAAAATAATAAGTGGAGATATTAAGCAAAATAAAGTTTATTATTTGATGCCAGATAATAAAAAAGTTTTCATAAAATTATATGAGAAGAATGGAAAGTCGGTTTCATTGAAAATAAGTAATTTTAACAAATCAAAGATAGAAAATAAGCTTTTGACCGATGATAAAAATAGTGTTTTAGTTTCAGATTTGATAAACGCAAAAATGTTTTTTATAAGGGGACCAGAAAAGGATTTCTATATATCTTTTCTTGGAAGAAAATATAAAGCAACTTTAAATTACAAAGGAAATAAAAAGAAATTACTGTTCGTTAATGAAGCTATAAAATTGGAAGAAAAAATCGCATATCAAAATTTCAATAAAATAAAAGAACTAGGCAGATTTGCAATATACGATAAAAACTTAAATTTTAATGGTTTTGGAATAATCTAATCAAATAAATGTTATCGCTTCCAACTTCTTGCTTATCTCGTGTATGCGTTTTGCAATACGCATCTTTTCATTCATATCGGTTTCCTCGAAATATCTGTCAAGAATATTTTTTGCCTTGCTATTTATAGATCTGGCGAAATCAGATATATAAGATACATCTTCTTTAACTTGTTCATCTAATTCCTTAGACTTCATAATACCACTAAATAAAGAATCAGATAAAAGAATTTAAATTGGTATCAGCTGATTCGCTATAAAACTTAAATCAAAGATTTAAGTTGAATATCCTAGTTCTTTTAATAATTTTTGCACCTTCTCTTCGTGTTTTCCTTGAAGTTCTATGATGCCATTTTTAACAGTACCACCACAAGCAAGAGATTGTTTTAGTTTTTTAGCGACTAAATCAACTTTTTCTTTATCTATGCCTTCAATCAATGTCAGTGCTTTCCCATCCCTAACTTCTTTTGAATAAATTTTAATATTGTTGGTCGGTGAACCGCTAAACTTAAATTCATCGGCTATTTCGTTTGGCAATCCAGTTATAGGATCTGTTTCTCTCATTTTATTTTTCAGAGTAATATAAAATATTACGTTTAAAAATATGTATCGAAACCTATTTAAATCTAATTTTCCAGTTTTTTAATTGTGATTATATGAAATTAAGCGAATATCCTGATTCGTTTAAAGAAAGTAAAGATTTTTACGATATACAGAAAAATCCATTTAGGCAGATTTCAGCAAATCTGCTTGATGCAATAGATGAATATTTCACAAATATAGATGATAGCAAAGACATAAACGGCATGAAATATTACAACTATGAAGACGAACTAACAAGTTTGCTTTTTGACGAAAGAAAGAAGAGCGAAAAAATGATATTAAGCAGGAACGGAAAACTCGCAAAATACATCAAGAGCATATTTAAAGATTATGAGTTTAGCGAAAAGGATTTTGATAGTTTCTTCAAAATGTTGACTTCCATAGGTAATATTTCAGAGTTTTTCGAAACGTTTTTAGATGAATATCTGTGAGGGCCATTA
>Ga0081529_122493_pt1 | contig 80914 bp, 78 predicted proteins | sample EchGeymetagenome_FD_71012 | JGI IMG/M metagenome (GOLD analysis project Ga0081529, IMG submission 71012) | Ferrous microbial mat and aquatic microbial communities from Echinus Geyser, Yellowstone National Park, USA - transect B T=78-80 C v2... ...
CTAACAGCTTATAAACTAATTGTCAACTATTATTCATAATCACGAATAATTTTAAAGAACACTCTTAAATAAGATTTTTGTAACTAGTTTTTCTCTTGTCCATTCATGGACATCCTTGACCTTATCTCAAGTGAATCGGTTCAGCTTTATCCTTTCAGTTCATTTGTTTCTGATACCATATATTTCAATCTTTTTACCGAAGAAATCATTGACGCTATCTTTCAGTTCATTTGTTTCTGATACATTGATGCGCCCTACAAATATCTAGGTAAGAGGCACCTTTCAGTTCATTTGTTTCTGATACTAGACTTTCTACCACCACCTAATGAGAGAGAAGACTTAAAGCTTTCAGTTCATTTGTTTCTGATACAACAAAAATATATTTGTATGTTTAATCTCCAGCATAGCTTTCAGTTCATTTGTTTCTGATACTTATACTTCATTCAAGGACAAAGTAATTTTAGATTTGGGTGCCTTTCAGTTCATTTGTTTCTGATACATGATGTAAATGTGTATGTCTTTAAATTCACACGTGTTGACTTTCAGTTCATTTGTTTCTGATACCGCGGGTTTATATATCTGTTTATGTATTGTGTGTTTGTTCTATATAAGCTTTTCCCTACCTTTACGCTTCTCTCATCATTTTACGTCAGGAGTTGCGACTGGAAGCCAAAAACCATATAATTACTCCCGGTAAAAAGTTATTAATTTTACTCCTCCTTTCTAAATAATGAGAGATGCTTTACTGAAGTTTGAGGAGGGCTCATTTGATGCTATTTTACAGTTACAGTTGTATTAAAGGTTAAGTTTATTAAATCGCTTGTATCAATAATATTCATGTCCAATGAAAAAGGACAATTTAAAATTAAACATAATAACTTCGTAGATTTTATTTTTAATGAGAAATTTAGAGTTTATAGGATTATTTTAGGGATTGTTCTAGTTCTTGTGTCATTAATTTTTGTAGAAACCTTTGTTAAAGTTATTTTATGGTTAATTGGTCTAATGTTTATAGCATCGGGTGTTGTAAAATCGTGTCCAATAAGAGAACGTGTTAAGAAGCAAATAAAGTTTTAATATTAATATTTATATGAGAAATCTGGGCCGGTAGTTTAGTCTGGGAGAATTCCCGCCTCGCACGCGGGAGATCGCGGGTTCAAATCCCGCCCGGTCCATATCAAAATTCATTAAAAGTTATTCATGCTTTAAATTTCATGAAAATCCTACTAATATTTATAAACAATAAAAGTGATCAAGCTGTTATTAATCTCTCGGCCAATGGATGCCCCTTTACTCTAATCTCAAACACTTTATTCCATCCAAATGGTGCTTTGTATGTTTCTATATTTTTAGAGAGCTCTTGGTACATTTTTTTAAGAAGTATTAATGCTTCTGATGGTTTCTTTAGATTATTACTAAGATGCGCATATGGATAAACAAGGACTCGTTTTGCGCCAATTTCTTTTATAACTCTGTTAATCTCATTTAAAGCATGTGATAATGTTTCATCATTATCATTTGTCTCTATTGAGGTTAAAAGAAGTAAAACTTCCTCTATTTTTATAGGTTTTTTCTCCACATCTTCAGCAATTTTTATTTCTTTTGCAACTGGTTCATAGTGAACGTAATCACAGTGTAATGCTAATATTCTCATAATTTACACCAGATATCCTATGTTCTATTCTGATTTAAATCTTTTACTTACATGATTTTTAAACTATGAAAGTATCACAATAAAACAGATACTTTACCACCTTTTAAGGAAGAGAAAAAAATAAGATAAAACAAAATATCTTTGATAAACAATAATGAAGGATTAAAATTCTTCTGCGGCTTTTTTATTGATTGGATCTGTAAATTTATTGTTCTCATCAATTATTGAGTGTTTTTTTAGTTGTTGTAGAATTTCGTATAAAGCTCGATCACTAACTTCTCTTCCTTCAGATTTTTCAAGTTCTCTTTTTAGACTAGTCCAATCGGTTATGTCATGTGAAAGTAATCTCATTATTATTTTGTATCTCTTGCTTAGGCGTGTTGATAAAAAAGATTCGAGTTCGCTTCTTGCTAATGTTACAGCTTCTTTTAGCACATCATCGAGAGACGTTTTACCCTTAAGTTTGAGGTAGCCATAATAAGTTAGCCAGCCAATGATACCATTTAATTTAGATACAACATTTTCGAGTTCGTTTTTATCAATGTTTATGTTTGCTTCAGTAAATCCTTTAGTTAGAAATTCGATTGATTCTTCTGGAAGAAGTTTTCTTGTTTTTACTTCTATATATGCTCTTCCGTAAAGAGGATTTTTTGGGTTTCCGAGAACTTCATTAAGTAAGCCTATCTGAGATCCGCTTAGAACAAATGAAAGATTTTTATTGAAATCGTATGAGTGTGCTACAGCGTTTTGTAGTTGTAGACCGTATCCTGTTCTAGAATGTTGGAATTCGTCGAGTACTATAACGAGCTTTGTGTTGAGTTTTTCTGCTAATTCATCAAGAGCATTAAAAAGTTCGCTAATTAAAGGTCTTTTTCTGGGAGACCAATTTATTTGAATTTCAACTCCCATTAAGGATACTCCTCTGACTTTTGTAATAATTCTGGAGAACAAGTTTTTCGTGTCCTTTTTTTGCAATTTTTTTGAAAAATCGCTTAAACTTCTAGATAGAAGTTGATAAAGACTTTTTGCTGATGAAGCCCCCTCTCTTAAATCAACATATAGAAAAAATCTCTTACTTTCATTTAAAGCTGTTAAAATCAATGATGTTTTACCAGTTCTTCTCAGACCCGAAACAACAGTTAAAGGTTCATCTAAATACTTAATTAATTCATTTAATTCTCTATCAAAATCAAATAAATCCTTTTTTGAGGACTTAGGCCTAGGATCAAAAAGCATTACTTCCGCACCGGAATATACTTCCGCATCGGAAGTAATAAACTTAACCCTTATTTGCTGGAGAATTTGTTAAATAAGTTCAAAAAACATAATAAACAATATAAAAATTCTTCTACCTGTTCATCATAATTGTATAGCAGCTCAACAAAAATCTGCTTTATAATAATCTTTATAACTTCACATATTACTGGTTTTCCATCATCAGGTATAAAACAAACTCCCGAACAAATAGTGAATGCAGCAAGAAGATGTGGATGCGATAAGTATTAGTGAACTAGATTATTAGAAGTAAATATTTTAAGTTGTCATGCTTATTTAGATTATAGAAATATTTAAAAAATAGGGATCAGATTATGATTTCGAAAGAGGAGATACGAAAGAAAATATGGTATTTGCTTGAAGAGAAAAATATAGCGTTGTTTCCAAGACCAGTTTTTGGTAGGATACCTAATTTTAAAGGTGCTGATGTTGCGGCTAAAAGGTTAAGTATGTTGTCTGAATTTATTTCTGCTGAAGTTATTAAGGTGAGCCCTGATTCCCCTCAACGGTGGGTTAGAGAGATTGCTTTAAGACAAGGTAAAAAGGTTTTGGTTCCGACGCCAAGACTTAGAGGTGAATTTTATCTTTTAGATGGAGCTAAGATTTTGAATCCGGAGATTGTTTCAACAATTTCTGGTTTCACTAAGTATGGTAAGAGGGTTAATTTTGATGAAATTCCTAATATAGATTTAATAGTTATCGGTTCTGTTGCAGTTACTAAGAATGGTGATCGCGTTGGTAAGGGGGAAGGTTATAGTGAGCTTGAGTATGCGATTTTGAGGGAGCTTAGAAAGATTGACGAAAATACACCGGTTTGCACTACTGTTCATAGTTTACAAATTGTTGACCACATTCCTTCAGAAATTTATGATGTTCCTGTTGATATTATTGTTACTGAAAGGGAAGTAATACGTGTTATGCCATCTAAACCTAAACCACATGGATTGTATTTAGAGTATTTAAGCAGAGATAAAATTGAGAATACTCCTTATTTGAAGCATTATCTACAGGTGAGGAGACTTTAATTCTATGTTTTATGCTATTTAACGAGAGATTGTATGCGGTTCATGGCGAGAATGAGTTACTAATAGAAATATGAGTTTGTGTTATCATGGAAAGTTATAAAAATGGATCAACGTGGTAAGGATAGAGATTATTGCTTAATTTTAAGGTGTATATCATTTAAAATTTAGAGTTGTTTTTGTTTAAGGGGAAATCATAAAAGGAATACTAAAATTTATAAGTCTAATTATAATTAGTCTAATTATGGTTAGTCTAATTAGGTTTAATGATCTTGAGAGATGGAAAAATGTTGGTAAATGGGTGCTTATCTATGGTAGGAGAAAAACTGGAAAAAGTTATTTTGTAAGAAACAACATAAAATGGGATAAGTATTATTTCATTGGAAGAAGTGGTGACATATTCGTTAATGATGAAAAAATAAGTTATGAAACATTTAGTAGAGAAGTTATCCAGAGTTTGAAACATGAGGAAACCATAGTCATTGATGAAATACAGCGTCTTCCAGAAGAATTTTTCGATCGTCTTCATAATATAGGAGTAAAGGGAAAGTTGATAGCAATTACATCAACACTTTGGCTTACAAAAGAACTTCTAGGAAAAAAGTCCCCATTACTTGGTTTATTTTCAGAGTTCCAAATGAATATTATAGATGAAAGGGACATATTACTAAACTTATATGAGCACATTAAAGATCCTAAAAAGCTCATAGAATATGCTGTATTCTTAAGAGAACCATGGTTAATACCTTTATGGGAAGAAAGAGAAAACATATTTGAAGCATTACCCTCTACAGTAAAAATCACTATACCAGCCCTCATCGGAGAAATATTTACAGAAGAGGAAAGAGAGTATTCACGCACATACGATGCTATACTAAAAGCTATTGCAGATGGTAAACAAATATCAACAGAAATCGCATCCTACCTTTACGCGCTTAAGATCATACCAGCAGAAGACCCCAGCCTTGTACACCCATTCCTAAAGATATTACAAAACATCGGACTACTCGAAAAGATAAAAATCCACGAAAAGAATAAATATTATTATAGACATTCATCACCAATCATAGATTACTACTATTACCTTGATGCAAAATATGCCATAAGCGAAAGAGAAATCCAACACGCACAAGCAAAAAAAGTATTAGAAACAAAACTACCACATTATGTAGAACAATTCATCATGAACCTATTATCAAAAACTCTAGGATTATGGCCAGAGAAAATAATTGAAAAAAACTATGAAGTAGACATTGCACTAGTAGACTTCAAAAAATTAAAAGCAGTTATAGAAGTCAAATGGAGAAAAAATATAACAAACGAAATTCTAAAAAAGACGGAACAAAAACTAGAAAAATATAATTGCAGAAAAATACTTATCATACCAAACGAAGAAGAACTACTCACACACCCAGAAAAACTAGAAATATGGGATGCAAAGAAAATACTAAAAATCCTGCAAACAAAAACTTATTACCATTCCTCTATGAACTATGATTCATATACTAAAAACTAATCATAAAAAGCTTCAAAACGTTATTTTTTATGTATTATTAATGATACGCATTCTCTTTTCACAGTTAACATGTGGATGAGAACCTCATGGTGTTGGGCTTTGAGTGGTGTCTCATGCGGGATGGGTGAAGCTGGTGATCCTATGCCAAGGCACAACCTCGTTAGCGGTTTGCAACTGCTTACAAATATTTAGAAATACCGTTAACAAGGAAACGCTTACTTTATTGTCATTTCTAGTTGTAGTTTAGATTCTACTTCTCTAATGACTTGGAAGTGCTTGTCTAGAGTTATCAGGATCATATTATTGTTAACGGCCATCGCTGCTATTATCAGGTCTGTGGCTGGCAATGGTTCTCCTTTTTTACGTAATTTCATTTGGAGCTCTACTGCCTTAGCGTAGTCGTTTTTCGTAGGGTAGAGGATTCTATGCACGTAATTTAATGCTGGAGGCCATTCAATAATGGTTATGATTGGTATCGTTCCGGGCACAACTTTATAGTTTTTATGCAGAATAAGATCTATAACAGCGCTTGTATCGTAAAGTTTCTCACTAAGCATTCTCTAACCCTCTTAACAGTTGCCTCCTCTCCTCCACACTTTTCTCTAGAGTTTCCTGGAGTTTCTTCTCAACTTCAAGGGACATGAGCTGAAGATCTTCTCTTGAAACACCTAGCTTCCTAAGTCTCTCAAGGATCTCTGAACTAGACTCTTCTGTTCTTAGCTCCTCAAGCTTCCTCAAATATTCCTCAATAGCTGTGCGCATAACTTCACTCCAGTTAATCTCTCTACACCTCTTCATTTTCTCAGCAAGCTCTTTGGGGAGTCTCACAGTAAAATTTACAGACATGCACATACACCTATTTACGTATTAACACATAACCTAATAAAGCTTACTTAACTGTACTCAGAAAGCGTTTCTAGAACTTTTGCTCTAAGGGCACGAAGCAAGCTTATAATGTCCATTTGTAGTAAAATTGATCTTATTGTTGCTTGGTATAATTTTACACTATTAAACTGCATTAGTTGAAAAGAAATAAAAAATTATATACAATTGATAACACTATGTACAAGCTCCATACTATAAAGTTTGTAGTTAAATAACGACATTATTAGTTTATTTAGTATGCAAGTTTTGGAATTAAATTTTTAATGAAGCATGTATTCTTTCTTTATATATTTACCTTTAATTGGAATCTCGTAACCACATCTAGGGCATCGGTATTTGCCATCTATGTAATCGAGTTTGAATTCATGCACCCTATAGTAGGATCTCATAATAAGAAGCTTTTTACATTGAGGACAATATGTTGATTCTAGTTCTGTAGAATGAACATTACCAACATAAACAAATTCAATACCCTCTTTTTTAGCATACTCCCGTATTTTTAGTAACGTGTTTATTGAAGTTGGTGGTTCTGACCATTTATAAGCAGGATAATACTTATTAATATGAAGCGGTACTTTTGAACCTAAATATTTTAAATGATTGTTTATTATCCACTCAAAACACTCTTCAAAATCGTTAGTATTAGTGACCACTAAATATATCATTTCAACATGCGCACCAGCATTTATAGCGTAAGCAGCATTCCTAAAGATTGTAGTATGATCTATGCCAGTTAACACTCGCATTTTATTACACCCCTTAATATCAACTGAAAATCCGTCAACCCCTACTTCAATAAGTGCTTTAAGAGAATTTTTAGTAAAATACATGTTAGTCACGATCATTGAATAAAGTCCTTTATTCTTAGCTAGTTCAGACGCATCAATAATATAATCTAAATTGACCGCAGGCTCATTGAAACTAGCTGATAAACCATCATCACCATATTTTAAAGCCATTTCAACAATCTTTTCAGGTTCAATGATGAATTCTTCATCAGTTGGATGAGTGAAACTCAGGTGATAATTTTGACACCATGGACAATAAAAATTACAACCCCATGTAGAATACGTTAAAGCTGTACTATTAGGCCAATAGTGAAATAAGGGTTTAATTTCTATAGGTCTACTCTCAAGAGCACTAATTTTACCATAACCAATATGAAAAAGTTTACCATTATCATTAAAATAATTCCAACAAATACCTCTCTTACCCGGATATATTAAACATCGACGCTCACACACCAAACATCTAACACTATCATTAATCTTCTCATAAAATCTAGCTTCCTTTCTTACCATAACCGTTAAAATAAATAATTTTAATAAAAATAAGTTTGTTGTTATAAAACTAAAGTATTTTAGGCATATACCTTTCAATTATATGTTCCGGGTTCTCTCTAAGAACTCTTAAAGCATTTGGAAGATAATTTAAGATATCATCTGGTGTTATACCATCTTCGCCCATTTTTTCAGCAGCCAGATCTCCAGCAAGACCATGTATTAATACACCCATCCTTAATGCTTCACCAACATCTTTATAACCTATACCATACATTGCAGCAATAGTTCCAGTAAGAACATCACCCGAACCAGCCTTAGCCATCCCAGGATTTCCAGTCATATTAATGTAAACATAACCATCAGGATAACTTATAAGTGTATGCGCCCCCTTTAAAATAACATAAGAATTTAATTCTTTAGCTAACTTCCTTAAAACACTAATAGGATCATCAAGAATACTGTTTATTTCAAGACCACTAAGCCTTGAAAACTCCCCCAAATGAGGTGTTAATATGGTCGGCGCTCTCCTAGATTTAATACATGATAGATCCTTAGAAACTGCTGTTATTCCATCACCATCAATTATGACAGGTTTAGAAATAACTCTAGTAAGTTCCCTTATTAACTGCTGCGTCTCATCATTAAGCGAAGCCCCAGGACCCAATGCAACGATATCAATATCATAATCATCTATTATTTTTAATATAAAATCATAATTATCCCTAGCTATAGAACCCTCAACAGTCTCATTTAACGGTATATAAACAACCTCACTAGCCCTTGAAGCTATAAAAGGTATAATAGATTTAGGGGCAGCAAGCCTCGAATAACCACCACCCGCCTTTAAAAATGAATACGAAACATAATACGGTGCACCATAATAATTTCTCGAACCAGACACCGCTAAAAACTTACCAAACACACCCTTATGACCCCATCTAACCCTCTCCTTAAGCCTTATAGGAACATTTAATTCAGCCCTAACCTCATCATAAAGATGCATAGGATACGAAAGATGAGACACATACAACCTACCACAATAATAATACCCAGGATACAAAATATTACCATACTTAGGCAAACCAAACGTCACAGTATAAGTAGACTTAACAGCCACACCATAAACCTTACCATTATTACCATTAATACCCGATGGAATATCTATACTAACTATAACCTTACCACTCTTATTCACCTCCTCAAGAACCGCTTTATGAATCCCAACAATCTCCCTATTCAAACCAACACCAAACACACCCACAACAATAACATCAGCCCTTTGAACAACCTCCCTAAACTTATTCAAAACACTTTCATCAGATATTAACGTAACAGGAAGCCCAAGCTTAGTAATAATCTCATAATTCACCTTAGCAGGTTCAGGATACTTTGATGGATCACCAACAACAAAAATACTAACCAAACCACCATTAGCATAAAGCCTTCTAGCAGTCGCTAAAGCATCACCACCATTATTACCAGTACCAGCAACCACCACAAAACTCTTACCAGAAACACCAACCTCTCTAAAAATCACATTATAAACAGCATCACCAGCATCCTCCATAAGCAATAAATGACTAACACCAAAACTCTCTGCAGCAACAGCATCAATCCTCCTCATCTCCTCAACACTACAAACCTTCAACCTATACATACCATCAACACCCATAACAATCACACAATTAATACCATTCAACCCCTTATTAACCTTTCAACACAACCAAAACACTCACACACCACATAAGAAATAATAAAAATTGAACTCATTGCAAAATTATTTAAGCTTTTATTTCAACCTTTATGGGTTTCGTGGAGGTGGCGTGCATACTTATATACTTGAGGGTTTTGCAATGAGTTCAAAATTAAAAAGAAAAAAGATTCAAAGAACATACTTTTACTACATGTTTATTAGCTAAAACTAAATTAATCGCAAAAATGTTTCAATAATACCTACTTTATCAACCATTATCCTCTTTCATACAAAATAAATTACAAAAACTCTTAATAAGAAAGAAAACAAAACCTGCTAACCAATAAAAGATAAAAAACAACAAAAATCCTTAAACTAATTTATACAAATAATCTGAGTTAATCTCTAATAAGACAAAATTATAAAATTTCTAAAACCTATCACAACCACTCTTTACTTAACATTTTAAAATTTCCAACATCACAAAAAACACGCCATGCATAGAAATATTAAAACCAATTAAGATATTACAAAGTTTAAGACAAATTTATGTATTTCCTTGAGGTATAAGCTTATCTCTCTTTTTATCATACAACTATTTCATTAAAATTTTAAATTTTTCCAAAACATACCTCATCAATTTCATGATCTCATGATAGAAAAATTTAAAAGGAAGTAAAAATACTATAATAATGATTAACCATGTTCGAAAAAATTAAGCTTTTAATAAAAATGCACAAAACACAAATAATAGTTGCAATACTCCTAGCTACAGTAATACTTCCATTAGGCGACGATCCTATTGGAAGTCCATTTTAAATAAAAAACTAAGAATAGTACCAATTTAATCATTATTTATTTTTACAATTTGAATACAATAAGCATATGAATTTAAGCGAAAATATTAGTTAAATTTTTATTCTTTGGTTTATAATTTATGTATGACATGGCATTTCAAAAATATGAGATTACAAATATTTATAAAGATTGGATTAATCAGTACTATGCTGTTATCGATGAAATTGATGAAAGAACTGCAAAAATTCTCGAAACGCTATCAAGGAAAAGTGTAATAAACATTTCAGAAATAGCCAGAAATTTAAATATACCGGTCTCTACTGTTCATAGTACTATACAAAAACTTAGAAGAAAAAATATTCTATACATACAAGCTTCTATAGATGCAACGCTTCTTGGTCTTAAGCCGTATACTGTTATACTATACCCTACAAAAACAGAAAATGCTATGAAAATTTTAATGGCCAATAAAAAATACTGGGTATATTGGTCCAGAGGATATATTAATAGACCATGTTACTATGTAAGGTATGTAATACCAAATGGTCATGAGCAAGATTTTGTAAACTTTCTTAACACAGCAATGCAATTAAATCTAATTAGTGATTATGAACTTTACCCAACTACTATATATTACTATCAACCATTAAGTTTTAAGAACTTTGATTTTGCATCAAAATCTTGGATTTTCAATTGGAATGAGCTTCTTAATGAAATTAATAATTCAAAACCAGTTAATAATAAGTATTTAGATCCTACTACAAATACTTATAATACTCAAAAACTTGATCATATAGATTTGAAAATATTAAAAGCTTTAGAAAAAGATGCCTTAGTGAGTTTGAGCGAGATAAGAAGATCATTAGATAATTTAACTTTTCAAACCATATATTATCATTATATAAATCATGTGATTAAAAGAAACCTTATATCTAATATTATTCCAATAATACTTCGATATCCTTACACTATTAATGACAGAATAGTTGTAGATACAATATTGATGTTTGTTTCATTTAAGGACCATGAACAGATGTTAAAATTTGCCAATGCATTAAGTGATAAAATGTTTGTTATATCAACTTCTAGAGTTTTAAGTGAAAACACGCTCATATTTTATATAATGTTGCCTCATACTGAAACACCAGAGTTTCTTAATGTGCTTAATATTCTAATGGATAATGAGATTATTACATCATATAAGTACGCGTGGTTAGATATTAGAACTGCTAAAAAAGAAACGCTTCCGTATTCACAGTATGATATTGAGACTGGTACTTGGAAGTGGTATCAGGAAGAGTATTTGCTGAGATTGCAGGAGCCATTGAAAGTTAGTGTCTAATAAGGCTAATAGTGTTTAGGGTAAGTTTAATTATGTTAGGGTAATTTTTCTTTAGGTTGGTCTAAGTTTTTTCATTTTTAATGGTTGTTTCTGATATTATTTTTGGTTCTTTATTGTGTTATTTTTCTCATGTGTTCTTTTAAGGATAATATTAGTGTCGTGTTAAGTTGCTAGATTTTGGTTTTTATTTTTCGTGTGATTTTTTGTTTGGTTTTTTGATGTTTCTTTTCTTGAGGAAAGGTTTGATTTCTTCTGGTTTTGTGTTGAGGATTTTTGCAATTTCATTGATTGATAGTGAGGGGTTGGTTTTAAGTAATGATTTGATTTCGTTTTCAAGATTGTGTTTTTCTGTTTTTTCTTCTAAAAAATAGATTTGGGCTAGTGCTGTGCCGTTTATAATGATGCTGGGATAATATTTACCTTTTTCATAAGCTTCTTCGAGTATTATGCTGCCGTCATATTGATTGTAAGCTGCTAAACGGCCTATGATTGTTTTGCCCAAGTCAGTTTTTACTTTTACCATGTTTCCTATTTTTGTCTTAATTTTTTCATAAAATGTGTCGGTCATGGATTCTCACTTGATTTCTCTGTTAAGATTTTATTGGTATATTAACATTTATACTTTACTACTTTTTAATAGTTTTTGTTGTTTGAGTGTGTTTTGGTTAGGTGGTGTTGATGAGCGTTAGGATTATTTGTTTATCTTGTGTTGGTGTCAGATGTCTTAAGGATGCCCTTTTATCGCTTTGAAATAATATTTGTATTTTAATGTGTTATTGCAGATTCATGTAAAAATTATGTTTGTGTTGTTGTTACGTCCTTTGTTAAGAGCCATTTCCATAATGGGATGAATTTTATTTTATTATTTTCGATTGTTTGCTCATCCTCATAGTCCCACGTAATTATTACGAGATTTTTGCAATTGAGGAGTTCGCTTGCTCTAATTAGACTTTTGATTTCTCTTTTTTCTACTTCATTTTTATTTGAAGCATATGTTACTTGAATTAATTGGTGTATGTTGATTCCATCCATTATGATAAAATCGACTTCACTGTTTTGTGTTTTTAAATAGTAAAATCTGAGTAAGGGGTTTTTATTTGTTTTTCTTAGTAATTCAAGAAAGACAAGATTTTCCATTCTTTTACCTATGTTTATATCGAATCCGGCTAGATTTGATAATGCTGGGTCGCATAAATATATTTTCTTAGGCCATGATTTTCTTTCATAAACGCTTCCTCTATATCTTTCTAAGAAGAATGCGAATGCTGTGTCTTGAATTTTATCCACATAATCATATATTGTTGTCTTTGTTCTGATGCTTGATTTAGAAACTATATAATTAATAATCTTATTTATGCTCATTTCATTACTGTAATTTTGAAGAAAGAATTCAAATATAAAAGAAGCAGTATTAATGCTTTTTATGCGAAATCTCTCGACAAAGTCTTTATAAAAGACTAAATAATAATATTCTTTTATTAACCTTTCTCTATTACTAGGTTGAAGAACTATCTCAGGATAACCTCCCCATTCCATATATTCTCTTAATGCTCTCTTTACTCTTATTTCATCAGATAATGATAAGTAATCATCTACTTTAATATTTTTTGCTCTGAGATATTCTCTAAAACTGAAAGGAAGTAACATATAACTTATACTTCTACCTCTTAACTGTGTAGCGATCTCTTTACTTAAAAATCTTGATGATGAGCCTGTTAATAAAACATTATAACCAATATTAAGTAATGACCTTACCAAACTTTCCCAATCTATTAGATTCTGGATCTCATCAAGTAATACATTCTTTATCTTAATATTATAATAATTCTCATAGATTGAGATTATTCTTAACACGTCATCACCTGTAACACTTTTAAAGACTATATCTTCAAAATCTAAATAAATAGAATTATTAAGATGCCCTTTAAAAAACCATAAGAGAAAGTAAGTTTTGCCAGCTCTTCTAGGTCCTATAATACTGATTGCTTTATCATGCATAATCTCAACTTTTAGCTCTCTCTCAATAATCTTTTCTCTAATTACCTTATCTCGCAATTTATTCTCGAATTCTAGGATTAACCTTTCATCAAACATAATATCACACCTACTATGATATTTTTATAAAATTTTTTCATAGTAATTATTATATTTTACAAACCTATAAACCTTACCATTCCGATTAATGAATTTTTATAACTTTTTTCTTAGGTAGGTGAAATAAGTATGTTATGATGTATGGGAAAAAATAAATAACATTTAAGTGTTTGAAATAGCGGATTGCATGAATGACAATAATGGTTATCGTATGATGGCTGCTTTTCTTCAGAGTAGGGTTAGACGTATTTTTGATCCGCCCGAGAGGGTTATCAATCTATTAGGTGTTCATGAAGGTATGTATATTGCTGATATTGGTTGTGGTCCTGGTGTTTTTAGTATTGAAATTGCTAAGAGAGTTGGTGATTCTGGGCTTGTTTATGCTATTGATTCAAGTAGTTATATGATTTCTCGAGTCGAATCATTAATTAAGGCTCTGAAGTTAAATAATGTGAAAACTATAAATACTGATGCCAGTAATTTATCAATGATTCCTTCTGAAACTGTTGATGCATCAATATTCATATACAGTCTTCATCATATTAGTAAAAAGGTTGATGCAGTACGTGAAGCACTTAGGATCACTAAGCATGGTGGGAAGGTACTTATTTTAGATCCCATATGGGAACGTTTTTTCTTTCATGGAATTAAGAATAAAGATATTGAGCAAATCATTAAAATGCTAAATAATTATGAAAAGGTACAACTTACAATTAATCGCACGTTCTGGCAGATTTTAATGATTATATTTAAAATCTGAGGCTCGTCTTTAAAAGACAGACTTTATGTTGTAGTATTAATGAATTATTTATACTTGTGATTGGAGTATAAATGGTTTTAGTGCTTGATAGGTAATAGATCGTTTATTTAACAGTTTGCTAATGTTGTATATCCTCTATTATAATAAACGAGTGGTAGATCTTGTTTGTTGATCGTTATGTTTAATACTTCACCTATAAATATTGTATGATCACCCCCATCATATGTTCTCCATGTATTGCACTCTAAAACAGCTAGTGCGTCATTTAAAATTGGTGCACCAAGTTTTCCGATTTTATAATTTATATTATTGAATTTATCATTCCCGTATTTTCCTGCGAACCTTTCTGAAATTTCTTTATCATTTTTGCTGAGTAAGTTGACTGCAAATATTTTTGATTTAATTAAAACATCGTGAAATGCAGAATCTTTCGATATTGCTACCATGATAAGTGGTGGATTTAATGATATTGATGTAAAAGCGCTTACGGTAATACCGCCTGGTGTACCATTTAAGATGGTAGTTACTACGGTAACGCCTTGAGGGAACATTCTCATGAAAGCTTTTAAATTCTCTTGAATATTATATTGCATAATACATCATTTTGAAGATGAGCGAGTTGCAATATAAAAATGATATTTGTATGTTAATAATTATTAATAGTATGCGTAATAATATATTTTGTATAAATTATATTATTAATTACTAAAATATTTTGAGGTGAAATAATATTATGATTAGTTTTCATGAGAATATTATATTTCACAGTTTAGGTTTAAATTCTTTTAATACTCAACATTCTTGGTGTTAGATTTGGGCATTAATAAGGATCAAGTTATTGTGAGGGATCCCGTTTGTGGGGCTGAAATAGATGCTAATGATTCTGTGGTTGTGATAATGGGTGATGAGACATACTATTTTTGTAGTGATGCATGCGCTAAGGTATTTATGCGATATTTAGAAATATTAAGTCGTCATAATGATAATGAATGCGGATGCGGCGGTAATTGTGAGTGTGGTTCGCACATGTAGAGTCATAATGTTAGTTTTATTATTTTTACTGGTAAATCGCCGTGTTTTGTTTTATATTCGTTAATTATTGTGAAACCGTTTTTTAATGCTTCATCTTTAAAAATATTTGGTGCAGCTGTTATTGCTACTACTATGCCTTCTTTCATTATATTACGTAATGATTTTAAAAATTCTGGATAGAGTCTTTTTATATGTTTTGGGTTTGATGAACGTTTGCCGTATGGAGGATTTACTACTATTATATTAGGTGTGAACGTTATAATATTTTCTAGTTTTCGCGCATCTCCTTTTATGAATTTGATTGTATCAATTACTCCAGCGGATGTAGCATTTTTCATGGCTCCATATAAGTGTCTTGATGATATGTCTATGCCATAGATATTGTATGTATTATTGTTAGATTTGCTTAAGTATTCATCTAGTAAGTTTTTGTATTTATTCATGTCTAAGAATTTAAGTTTTTTGAACGCGAAACCGATACCTTTTTGTTCTCTAAAGATTCCTATCGGTATTTCTCTAGCTAAAAGTGCGGCTTCGATTGGTAGTGTTCCACCGCCGCACATCGGATCGAGGAGTATTTGATCGTATTTCCAATTACTGATATAAATCATTGAAGCTGCTATTGTTGCGCTGAGTGCGGCAGGATGGTCGTAGACTCTATAACCTCTTTTGTGGAGTGATTCTCCAGTAGTGTTCACACCTATGATTAAATGATTTTCTTTGACTCTGCAAAAAATTTCGACATCTGGATAATCAAGATTGACTTTAAGTCTGTGACCAGTTTCATCCATGAAACTTTCAATCACTGCTTGTCCAACTCTTTCTGCTATTTGCATACTGTTAAATGGATGTGTTCCGATTCTTTCTACTCTTACAGCAAAACTTTGTCCTCTTTCGATATAGTTTGTATAATTTAAATAACGGGCAAACTTATAAATGTCATAAATCTCGTTAAATTCCGTCTCTCCTATTAATAGGATAAGTTTGTGAAGTGTTCTGGATAGTAGGTTAACTTTATAGATTAGATCAAGTGAGCCTTTAAATCTTATTGTTCCTATTAATGGTTCAACATCAATTGATAATATTTTATTTAGTTCATTTGCTGCGATGGATTCAAGTCCAATGTTTGTCGTAGCATAATATTCGTACACATATTAAGAAATAAACTATACAACATTAAGTTTTTGTTTTAAATATGTTAGAAATATTAAGTTTTGAAATTAAAATTATTTGGGTGAAGACTTTGATAAAACCTGATAAGTTGAGATTTGGTCCTGCTGGAGTACCATTAAGTACTCCGAGACCATCAACTATAACTGGTATTTATCAAGTTAGAAAACTTGGTTTAGATGCTATGGAGATTGAATTTGTTCAGGGTGTAAGGATGAATTTGGATACTGCTAAACAAGCTAAAGAAATAGCATTGAAGGAGAATGTTATGCTTACTGCTCATGGACCATACTTTATTAATCTGCTCTCACCAGACATAAAGAAAGTTGAAGCTAGTATACAACGTATTCTTGATACTGCGCGTGTAACATATCATGCTGGAGGATATTCAATAGTTTTTCACGCTGCCTATTATCAAAAATTATCTAAAAATGAGGCTTATGATAAAGTTAGAGAAATAATGAGAAACATAGTTAAAACATTAAAAAATGAAGGTATAGAAATATGGATAAGACCTGAGCTCACAGGAAAACCAACCCAGTTTGGTGATTTAGATGAATTAATAAAGTTGAGTCAAGATGTTGAGATGGTATTACCGTGTATTGATTTTGCACACCTTCATGCTCGTTATAATGGGAAATATAATACTGAAGAGGAGATAAAAAATGTGCTTATAAAAATAGAAACAGGATTAGGACGTGAGGCTCTTGATAATATGCACATACATATCTCAGGAATAAATTATACTGATAAGGGTGAAAGAAATCATTTAAATCTAGAAGAATCAGACTATAATTATCATGCATTAATTAATGTATGGCAATCATTTAAAATCAAAGGTATAGTAATATCGGAGAGCCCTAATTTAGAAGGTGATGCTCTCTTACTGCAAAAACTTTTTTATCAAAAACAATAAAGAATTCTAAAGATAAAATTAACCACCAGCTTTTAGTAATCTTAATTTTAATTCCCTTATTAAATTATCAACACGCTCCTTATTACCTTCAAACTCTACTTCCGTAATTGGTAATAAAATTCCAAATCTAAATTCTTCACTCTCTTTTATTATACGCGCTACCCATTCCTCACCCTTTATTGAGTTATCTTTATCTCTTTTTCCAATTTCTTCAAGTACTAAGAGCAACTCCCATGCTTTATAACCACTAAACTTTAATTTTTTCTTATACATTATATCTAGAATCTGTTCTAATGTTATTATATCTTTTTTCTGTTTGAGCGTGTTTCAATATGACCTCTTCTGTCCATTTCGAGTTATTGTAAAGGATGAGTCTTCAGTTGTAATTTTTATAAGTTGTTGTTTAATGAGACTTTTCGCATTTTAGTTACATCAGTAGACATTATTTGAAAAATGATTTGTATTAATTTGATTAAAGTAATTCTGCGATTTGTTAGATAGATAAAAAAATAGGTAAGAATTTTTAACGTTGATCGATGGGTATGTATGGTTTGTTGAGTTCTCCAGTGTAGTAAAGTCTTGGTCTAAGTATTCGGTTGTTTGTTACGTATTCTATTATGTGAGCTGACCATCCTGCAACTCGTGAGAGTGCGAAGAGTGGTGTGTAAAGGTCAATTGGTATCTTCATTCCGTAGTATGGTATTCCGCTCCAATAATCAACGTTGGGGAATATGTTTTTAGCTGCTAGATTATCAATTACTAGTTTTTCTAATTTATCAGCTACTTCATAAATGCTCTTTAACTCGCCACCGTACATGTCTGCAAATTTCTTTGCATATTCTTTAAATATTTTTGCTCTGGGATCATAGGATTTATATACTCTGTGTCCGCATCCCATAATTCTTTTCTTTTGGGCTACTGCATTGTTAAACCATTCATCAACTTTATCTGGTGATCCTATTTCTAGGAATTGTTTCATGGCTTCTTCGTTTGCACCACCATGTAATGGTCCTCTCAATGCTCCTATACCTGCTACTATTGCAGAATAATAATCTGAGAGTGTAGAAGCGACGACTACGCTGGCGAACGCTGATGCATTCATCTCGTGTTCTGCATAAAGTATGTTTGATACATCCATAGCTCTAGCCCATAATTCTGATGGTTTTTCGCCGTGTAGCATGTATAAGAAGTTTGCTGAATGATCTAATTTTGGATCTGGATCAATAATTTCACGCCCAGTTCGTATTCTATGATATGCGGCAATTATTGTAGGCATTTTTGCTGTAAGTCTGATTGATTTCCTATACATTCCATCTAGAGATAAGTCGCTACGTCCAGGATCCAAATTACCTAAATACGATACTACAGTTCTAAGGACTTCCATTGGATGCGTATCTTTTGGTATTTTCTTTATTAATTCTATAACTTGATTCGGAATTTCTCTGTTTTCTTTCAACCAGCCCTTAAAATCTTCAAGTTCCTTACGTTTTGGTAATCTTCCATAAAAAAGCAGATAAGTGACCTCTTCATAAGTGCTATTTGCAGCTAGATCTTCAATACTATAACCTCTATAGTAAAGTTTACTATGAAATCCATCTATAAAACAGATGCTTGATTCATCCATGTAAATGTTCTCGAGGCCCTTATATATTACAGGTTTTTCTTGAGACAAGTTAAACACCAAATATATTTCCGTTTATACGAATATAAACCTTTTGCTAAATAAAAATATATCTAAACGATAATAAATACTTCTCTAAATCAAAAATACGTAAAACAAAATCAACCTACTATTTTCATCTCTATTACGAATTATTAAATCAACGATAAATTTAAAAGTTTCATAATATTATTAATATATAGTATGTAATAACTATGAGCGTAAAAACCACCGAAACAATCAAGAGACTCTCAACTGGTGTGAAAGGTTTTGACGAGCTTATAGGAGGTGGCATACCAGAGGGATTTTTTGTAGGATTAGTTGGCGAACCAGGTACAGGTAAAACTATTTTTTCAATACATTATATAGCACAAGGATTAAGTGAAGGTGACAAATGCATTTATGTAACCACCGAGGAAAGTAGAGAATCAGTCATAAGGCAAGCACAGCAATTCGGATTTGATTTCCAAAAATACATAAAAGAGGGTAAACTAATAATGATTGATGCATTAATGAAAGAGAAACAAGATGAATGGACAATAACAAACTTAAACGTGGATGAACTAATTCAAAAAATTATTTCAGCTAAACAAAAGCTTGGATACGGTATGGCGCGTTTAGTTATAGATTCGATATCCGCATTCTTCCTTGACAGGCCCGCCATGGCTAGAAGAGATAGCTATCAAGTAAAGCGCATGCTAAACAAATGGGGTTTTACAGTAGTGGTGACTTCTCAATATGCAGTAACTACAGGAGAAGCCTTCGGATGGGGAATAGAACACATCGCTGATGGAATTATAAGATTTAGAAAAGCTATTAAAAATGGTATACTAAAAAGATACATAATGGTTGAAAAAATGCGTCAAACAGCTCATGATCTGCACTTATGGGAAATCGAAATAATAGATGGTGTAGGGTTAGTACTCTTAGAAAAATCTAACACAAGAATAGAAGATCGTACTGCCTCAAAATATTCAAAAAACATTTAATGCTAAATTATTAATCTTAATTTAAAAAGCATTATTCATGTTTTTTCAATAAATAAATAAAAAATTCAACAAGAAATACAGAATACTGATGAATTACTCTATGATCGAAAATTATATATTTCTTAGAATCTAAATATTAACGCTGACCAGAGAGCAAGCTTAATCTAAACGCAACCTACACACATCTGACTGATGATCATCAACGAAGGCCTGGAAATCCCGCCAAAAGCGGGATGGAAGGGCTGTAAGTTGGTGATCATTAAGTCGGAGGGTGATGTGTTGCGTTTAGATTGGGCTTAAATCTGGTCAGCATATTTCTAATCATTCTCTTTAAAACCCACCACCAATTATTGGTATTATCATTACTTCATCAGAATTAGTTACTTCACTATCAAAGCTTGCATTTTTTCCATTTATTAATACTATTGCACGTTCTTTATCTGGTAATTCTCCAATTACATTAATTAATTTTGTTGGTTTTTCGAGCTGAACCTCTATTACTTCTTTACCAAGCACAAACCTAAAAAAACCTATTAATCTAATTTTTACCACATTGTCACCTCAAGTTTACATATTTTGAGAGTTCTACTGCAACATCTTCTAGCCCTGTATTAATTAGAGCTTGTTTTGTCGGAATCCCTCGCTCATCCCAGTTTCTTATTTCATAGTACCATGATAACATTCTATCATAATCCTCATAAGATAATTTTGTCCCTTTTAAAGGACCTTTTGTTAAAGGATGTTTGAACCATCTTGGTGGTGGGTAATCTATTTCTCTACTCCATGAATTACCTGAAACTACCATCTCTCTTACCCAGTATGCTCTTATCAGATTATATATTCTATCAGCTATTTTAAACATATCATCAAGAGTCATATCAATTCCCGTAGCTGCTTTGAAATATGCTGGATAATTTTCTAATTCATATCCAAGTTCTACCCATGGAAATCTACAAGATACTAATGTTTCGAATATCCCTCCTCTTACTCTCTGCATCCATACTAATTTTTCTACTTTTTCCCTACTAATCACAAATCTGCCCATTTGTATTTCTGTTGAAATAAACCAAGCATCTTTATGATGTGCTCCAATGGGTGATGTGCCATATGCTAATGCCATTCCTGGTGCTGCATGGCAATCATAAGCTGAAATTTCAAGACCTTTAACATGCATAGCAAATTCTTCTGCACCGTTACCTAATTTTTGTGCTGCATTTTTTGTTCCTTCTGCTAATAAATCCCCTAAACCTCTTCTTAATGCTATGTCCTCAGCTAACTGTATAGCTGTTGCTGCATCACCCCATTCTATTTTTTCATTGATAAGATGCTTTTCTGAAGCTTCCATAGCAAAACCAATTACTGAACCTAGACTGATAGTATCCATGCCAAGATCATCAGCAATTTTATTAAGAACAGCAATTTTAGCATAATCTCCAATGCCTAGATTAGGCCCCAGCATTCCAACATTTTCATAATCTATCTCTGCAATTACATCACCCTTTATTATCATTCCACAAACCATATTACATGATGGACATCCTTTTTGCCTAATCTTTATTTTTTCCATAGCATAACCATTTACGTTATCAGCATAATCAAAGATTCCCTCCTTAAAATTATATGTTGGTAATACACTATTTGCTTGTGCCCATTCTACTGTCGCTACTGTTCCTTGACGCATCCAAAATGGATAACCAGGTTTTTGTTTTACAGCTTTGTAACCTTCAGTTCCAAGTTTATTAGTAAGGCTTTTATCATAGAGTGGAAGTTCTTCTGTTCCCTTAAATACTATGGCTTTTAAATTTTTTGAACCCATAACAGCACCTATGCCTGGTCTTCCACCGGATCTTCCACCTTCTGATATAATTGTTGCAAACTTTACTAATTTTTCACCTGCAGGTCCTATAGAAATTACACCGACAGTTCCATGCGTTTTCTTTAATTTTTCTTCAGCATCTGTAGTTTTTAAACCCCAAAGTTCATCTGCTGGTAATAATTGTACTGTATCATTTTCTATGTAAGCATATGTAGGTTTTTTTGCTTTTCCTTCAATTACTAAAGCATCATAACCTGCACGTCTCATATGATATGCTGCCATAGTACCTATGTTACCATCACCATAACCGCCTGTGAGTGGTGATTTAGCTGCAACCACTATTTTACCACTACTTGGCATTGGTATTGTTGTTAAGGGACCGGAAGCTATAATAAGCTTATTATCTGGTGAGAGAGGATGCGTGCCAGGTGGTACTTCATCCCAGAGTATTTTAACGGCAAATCCTCGACCACCAATGTATTTTAATGCAAAATTAAGATCAAATGTCTGAGTTTTTATTTTGTTAGTAGAAAGATTAATTCTAAGTATCTTTCCACTCCAACCATACAAGATTCATGCACCAACATCAATAAGAAATTATTAGAATAAATCCTTTTCTTTCCTTAAATTATTTTACATGATAACTTAACACATACGTAGCAAAAATTATGGATTTTTATGAAATTACTTCATTTCATTTTCTTTAGAACATGGATAAGAGTGTCAAGAAGTAATTAAATATTAATACTTATGGGAATAATGTTTATGTGGTGGTTTGATGGTTGATTGGAGTGTCATTTGGAATTTTATAGTTAATGGATCAATTTCTGGAATACCTGTTGCTGGATTTACATTATTTTCATTCATACTTGGTTTGATGATAGGATATTTATTAAGAAGATTAGTTAAATTGGCTTTATTGGTTGGTTTTATTGTGGTTCTTGCAAGTTATTTAGGTTTCATAAATGTTTCTGAAATAAAGAATATTGCTGAGAAATATGGTACTGAGGTTATTTCATACATTGCTTTCTTTATTGGTATTTTACCATTAAGTATTGGTCTAGTAATTGGGTTAATAATAGGTTTTTTGTTTGGTTAGGTTTTGCTGAGTTCTTCTAATTGTCTTAAGAGATTATCAATTCGGTTCATAACTCTTTGTCTGTCTCTTATGTAGTTGTTATAGAGTCTGTTATATGTTTCTCTTGAGAGTTTTCCGATGTTTAGTTGATGTTCGAGTTCGTTTATGCTTGCTTTTATAGTATTGAGTGTAACGAATAGGGATTCTAATTCTTTTAGTGTGTCAACAACTTTACCTTTAGTATCTCTAATCTTAGATGCAGATATTTTGATGTTGTTCTCAATTGTTATGAGTTCTGATCTTATTGCGTGTGAGCGTTGTGAATATATTGATTTCTTGATCTTTTTTAATTTATAATCATTTTCAAGTTTGTCAAGTTCTTGTATTAAGGATAAACGTTTTGAGTATAAATCAGCTAAATCTCCTACAGCACTAACTGGAACTTTTGCAACTTCTTCAAGTGGTCTTTTTAATGATGCCCATAAATATAATGCTACAATAAATCCACCAAAAATACCTACTAGTAATATTGTATTAAGGAATTTTATATAATCGCTGTATGATGCAAGACGCACATTTCCATAAACTATCATATTATTTAATGGAGTGACGTTAAAGCTCTTATAGATGTAGTTTAATGTGCTGGAAGACTGATAATCTGTTGGTTGTGTAATATTCATGATTGTAGAGCCTGGTGGGAATATTATTATAGCGGTAAAATTATCTACTGGAGCTATAAGTCCTTGGAATAAGTTGATTTTTAATTTTGTAATGCCATTTTCTGTAGTAATCCATAATGTGCTATTTGATGGTTTAGAGTTAATTATAAAATAAGCTTTATCACTATTGTTAAGCGCGTACCTTAATGTCCATTTGTTTGAATTTGTATCATATGTAAAAGTGCCAAGGTCATCACCAAAGTTAGTAATTGTGAGACCTTGCAATTTTGGAGACCATGAATCAACTTTAGTATATCCTAAATATTGAACATAATACTTATCCTCTATTTGAATATCTCCTGACGCAGATATTGTAATTGTTCTTGTTAATGATATTGCTCTAAACCATATTGGTGTAGTAACATTTGCGATTATCTCTTCAACAGTCAGATCAATTGGTTTTACATTAGAGAAACTATATTTTGAATAAATTTCAGCAGTTGAAACACTAAATGTGAATGACGGTATTGAAGGTATTGTAAGAGGAATGCCTATATTAGAAATCCAACTTTCATAATGTATTGTAGAGTTAAAACTCGTTATTACATAATCAACACCAAGAGTTCTAGGTATTCTCATTATTAATTCAGGTTTCTCAGTAAGTTGATACACATAAGAATTACCAACAAATGAAAACTGCAAAACCAACGGTGTGTTTGCTTCTACTGTTGTATCCATAGTTATCTTTAATGATGCATTTATTGATGGTTCAACTGTGATATGTGGAGTTATTGTACTATTATTCAACAGCACTTGAAAATTGTAAATTGATTTGTAAATATCATAAGGTAAATAAAAGCTTACACCATTCATAGTAGTATTAAATTTTAGTTCATAAATTATCATCATGTATCCTGAACGAACCCACACATTACTTTTAATCGCGACACCAACGTTGGTAGAATCTTGCGCATTAGCTGGCACACTAATAATTGATACAATTAATGGAAATATTATGAGTACTGACAGTATTATTACATTTATTGACTTTTTCACATACCTCTACCTCTCAATCAAATCAAAAGACACAAAAATAAATACTTTCTTTTTAATAACTTCATTATTGATTTCATGAAAAGCAATATTTTCAGTTGCATACAATTTAAATAACTAACTTCATCTTTTCCTGAAAAGCTAACCGCAACAATAAACCTGCATGCATATTTATTTAGTTTTAATTTTTTAATATTAATGGCGATTAAAATGCAAATTAATGATGAAAGATTAAAATATTATTCTGATGTACCTAAGGATCTTTTATTAAAACAGCCCCTTAATATAAAGGCTAAAACTGAAATTGAAGTTTATAATGAATTAAAAAATATACTTAAGAAAAATAGAGATGTCTTATCAACTCCCTCATTTTTAGGGGGTGGTATTTGGTGCCATTATGTTCCCCCGTTAGTAGATTATATAGCATCATCACCCGAACTACTCACATCCTATACACCATATCAGCCTGAAATCTCACAGGGAATTTTACAAATTTTGTATGAATATCAAAGTATGATTTGTGACCTTACTGGAATGGAAGTTGCGAACGCATCAATGTATAATTGGGCGACAGCAACAGCTGAAGCATTACTCATGTCACTTAGAATTACAGGCAGACAAAAAGTTATAATCCCAAAATATACAAGCCCATGGAGAAAACGAGTTATCAAAACATATTTGCATCCTCATAAAATTAAGATTATTGAATATGGCATTGATGATTCTACAGGGCAGATGAATCTTGAAGAAATAAAACAGTCTATAACTGATTCAGCTGCTCTTTACGTAGAAAACCCAACATTTTTTGGAGTACTAGATCCTAATGTTGATGAAGCTGGAAAGATTGCGCACGAAGCAGGAGCACTTTATATCGTAGGCGTTGATCCCTTAACATTAGGCATAATAAAACCACCAGGAGATTATGGAGCTGACATAGTAGTTGGAGAAGGACAACACTTAGGATCACCCCCAAGTTTAGGAGGACCAGCATTGGGTATAATGGCTGTCAGGGATGATATGAGATTAATTAGACAATTACCAGGAAAGATTATAGGACTTACAACATCCCAAGATGGCAGTAAAAGAGGTTTTGTGATGGCACTACAGACTAGAGAGCAACATATAAAAAGAGAGAAAGCAACATCTAACATAACCACTAATGAAGCTTTACTAGCTGTTAGAGCTGCGATTTATCTTGCATTACTTGGATCTACAGGATTAAGAGAACTTGGCGAATTAATACTTAAAAAAACAAGAAAACTCTCTGATATGCTTTCTAAGATAGAAGGAGTGACATCACCATTATTCAAGGCTTATTACTTCAGAGAATTTCCTATAAGACTTCCCATTGATCCCAATATTGTTAACTCTAAATTATTAGAAAGAGGAATAATAGGTGGTTTAAACTTAAAACCATTCTTTTCAGAATTTGGAAATGTAATGCTTTTAGCTACTACTGAATTGCATAATGATTCTCATTATGAATTATTGATGAAATCTATGAGTGAAATTGTGAGAGGTGCGTGAAATGGGTTTTGTTCAAGCATCTTGGGATGAACCATTAATATATGAACTTAAACATACCGCTCCTATTAAAAGATGGTTTGATAGTGTAGAGATTGATATTAATTCTTATGTGCCAAGCAATTTAATTAGAGGAGAAAATATTGAATTGCCGGATTTACCAGAAGTGGAGGTTTCTAGACATTATACACGACTTTCAAGGATGAATTTTAGTGTTGATTTAGGTACTTATCCATTAGGTTCATGTACAATGAAATATAATCCAAAGGAAATGATAACATTACGTGATGACGCCAGATGGTTGCATCCGCTTCAAGATGAATCAACTATTCAGGGAGCTCTTGAGATTATTTATAGATTATCAAAATATCTTGAGGTAATTACTGGAACTGATAGAGTTACATTACAACCTGCAGCTGGAGCTCATGGAGAGCTAACAGGTGTTTTAATGATTAGAGCTTATCATGAAGATCGTGGAGAAAGTGAATTAAGAAATGAAATAATAGTACCTGATTCTGCTCATGGTTCAAATCCAGCTAGCGCATCAATGGCAGGATTTAAGGTTGTTACTGTACCTACAGGCTCTGATGGAAATGTAGATTTAGAAGCATTAAAAGTTGCTCTTTCAAAAAGAACTGCAGGATTTATGATAACAAATCCAAATACGCTTGGATTATTTGAGAAAGATATTATAGAAATTTCAAAGATGGTCCATGAAGTTGGAGGTCTTATGTATTATGATGGTGCTAATTTGAATGGAATACTAGGTATTGTTAGACCTGGTGATATGGGATTTGATATAGTACATTTAAACTTGCATAAAACATTCTCGACACCTCATGGTGGTGGAGGACCTGGTGCTGGCGCTATAGGTGTTAAAAAGCATCTTATTGATTATTTACCAGTTCCAATTGTTGAATATGATGGAAAACAATATAGGCTTAATTATAACTTACCAAAAACTATTGGTGCAGTTCATGGATTTTATGGTAACTTCTTAGTTTTCATAAAGGCGTTAGCATATATTGAAATTATGGGTGAAGAAGGATTAAAAGAAGTAGCATTAAGATCCACGCAAAATACAAATAAATTCTTAGATTTAATTAGAAATACAAGAGGAATAGAAATACCCTATGATCCTAAAAGACCGAGAAAACATGAGTGTGCAATAAGTCTTAAACCATTAGAAAAAGAAACTGGCATTAGAACATTGGATGTTGCTAAAAGATTATTAGACTATGGTGTACATCCGCCAACTATTTATTTCCCATTAATCGTTGATGAATGCATGCTAATAGAATTTACTGAAACTGAGAGTGACGAGAATGTTGAAAAATATGCATCAATACTAATAAAAATTATTGAAGAAGCATATAATAATCCACAAGTTGTACTAACAGCACCTCATAATACTACTATAGGAAGGCTTGATGAAGCAAAAGCATCACACCCAAAAACCATGGCTCTCTCATGGAAAATGTTTAAGAAAAAACAATCAGAAAAGTTAATCTAGACTAATGTTTTCTTAGAATAACCTTAATGATTTTTATATACAACATAATTTAGATTCTTAAAAATGTTCCATCCAAAAACTCTCTCCACTATGATTAAAATATTACATTCTCTCAGAGTTTATGAGCCATCTATAATATATCAGAAATAACCTCAAATACAAGTTTACCTTCCCACTATACGTGATAGAAGAAGACCCATTTCATGTTTAGTCTCAGCGTTTGATGACAAATCCTTAGCTATTAACAATAAGAAGCTGATTGAAAGAATCAAAGACTTGCTTCAACTTGAGAAGAAGAGAAGAGTTATGGTTATTTCTTCAAGAGAAAAATGAAAAGAGTCCAGATTCTGATAGTAGAAAAGAATAAGAAAGAAACATGGGAAGAAAATGTCAATGAAGCTAATACAATTGAGACACTCAACTCTTTTACGAAAATTGATAATGGAGAAAAACCTCCACCACCTAAAGAATGGAAATGCAAAACTGTGAGTTCTACAAAACAAAAATATGCAAAATATCATTTGATAGAAAGTAAAAAATTAATAACTTTTTATCAGGAATAATTATATGGTTTTTGGTTTCTGGTCACGACTTCTGATGTAAAGTGATGGAAGAAGTATGAAAATAAAGAAAAGCTTATATAGAACAAACAATCATAACACAGATATATAACCCGCGTATCAGAAACAAATGAACTAAAAGTGAGGAGTGCCAAAATGAAATTACGTAATTACTTTATATTTTGGTTAATCTTTGATGCTTTAATTTTATATAATGGTCCTTTCCATCTTTCATATAGGTTATGTTCTAATCCTAGTTGGTCAAGTATTTTTCCTATGATAAAGTCTATCATATCTTGTATTGTTTTAGGATTGTGATAGAATCCAGGCATTGCTGGAAGTATTATAGCACCAGCTTTTGCAGCTATTAACATATTTCTAATATGGATTATATTGAGTGGGGTTTCACGTATAACGAGTATCAAGGGTCTATGTTCTTTCAATGCGACATCAGCCGCTCTAAGTAATAAATTAGAAGCATAACCAGTTGCTATTCCAGCTAATGTTTTCATGCTACATGGAACTATTACCATCGCATCAAATTTAAAGGAACCACTTGCCATTGGTGCTGCAATATCATTAATGTTATAACTCTTTGATGCTAAAGCCTCAACTTCATGAACTTGATAATCAGTTTCTAATCGTAATGTTTCCTTAGCTGAGTTAGTCATAATTAGATGCGTTTCGATATTAAAATCTTTAAGAACTTGAAGTAACCTAATACCGTAAATGATGCCACTAGCCCCAGATATTCCCACAATTAACCTCATACCATATCATCTTCATATGAAGGTCTTGGTGCAATCACAGAAAATGTATAGGGATGTTCATCAAGTATACTAACCAATTGTCCTTTCAAATAATGCGGAGAAGCATCAATTATACGAACTAAGACAAAATGACCGATCAATTGTTCATTAACATTATCTAAGATAACTACGCGATAATCATTGGCTCTAGCTTCTAAACCACTTTTACTACCTTTTCCAACAATTAAAGCTTCAATTTCTTTGCCTATGAATCTCACATTTTTCTGGAGGCTTATCTCATCTACAATCTCAGTAAGATAGCTTGTACGCCTCTTCTTTATGCTATCGGGTAGTTGTTTCATGACTGCAGCCTCAGTATGGGGTCTTACACTATACTTTGCTATGTGTACCTTATCAAATTGTAATCTTTCAACAAGTTTAACAGTATTTTCAAATGCTTCTTCAGTTTCACCAGGAAAACCTACTATAATATCTGTAGCTATAAACATTTCAGGGACATATTTTCTCACTAATTGTATCATATTCTCATATTCTTTTACAGTATAATACCTCTTCATGAGTCGTAAAATATTATCATCACCGCTTTGTACCGGCATATGAATAAACCTATAAATTCTATGATCTGATTTATATACATTCAGTAAATCATCTAAGATACCACGAGCTGTCATAGGATTAAACATGCCAACTCTTATGCGATACTCTCCATTAATCTTTAAAAGCGTTTTAAGCAATTCAGGTAACCTAAAACCATTTTCAATACCATATGCAGCAGTATCTTGGCCTGTCAGATATATTTCTCTAGCGCCCTTTTCTATTGCATTACGCATTGCATTAAAAAGAGAACCAGGCCTATAACTTAACACATTACCTCTTGCGAACTTTGTAACACAAAATGTGCATGACCATGTGCAACCAGACTCTATAGGTAATATAAACGTTATTCCATTTAAATACTCTGGAATTATCTCAACCTTTCTCGTACTATCTCCTATGAAAATTTTTGCACTATCATTTTCTGCAATATTAACGATTTGATTGATATTGGATGGCCCGATTATTATGGCTTCAGGGCTAGCTGAAAGTATTTGTGATGGTGATGTTTTGGCTAAACATCCTGTCACAATAAGTTTTTGATCATTTTTTAAAATCGATCTTATAGATCTTATTCTTGATACCATATTTCGTTCAGTATCTTCCCTAACAGAACATGTGTTAATTATTATTACGTTAGCTTGAGTGATATTATCAACTACAGACCATCCGCTAGAAATGAAACTTTGTCTTATGTACTCTCCATCAGCTACATTGAATGCACAACCATAGTTCTCTATGTATATGTTTCCTCTCATAAATTTCTATAATTTAAATAAAAAGGAAATATATATAGCTGACAGCATAAACTAATTTTAATATGAAAAATATCATCAAAACTTTTAATTAAAAGTTATATTGATCAAGGACTTCTTCAGCAGCTTTTACTGCAGAACCGAGTTCAAGACTATAACCAAGTTTCTTTAGACTCCTTTCTAAAGCTGAGAGTGTTGAAATGATGTCATTAGCATTTACTTCACCCATATGCCCTATTCTAAAGATTTTTCCTGAAAGTTCTCCAAGACCCCCAGCTATTACTATATTACGATTCATCATTTCGCTACTTAAAGTGGGAAACTTTATATTTTCGGGAAGCCAGACAGCAGTTACAGTATCTGACCTGAATTCTTTTTCTGCAACAATTTTAAGTCCTAAGCTTTCTATACCACGTCTTAAAGCTTCAGCCATTACTTGATGTCTTTTATAACGTTGCTCAAGTCCTTCGTTAATAATTCTTTTTAGCGATTCATCCAAACCATAGATCATGTTAACTGGGAGTGTTGAATAGTAATTTTTAACATCTCTCATCGTGGCTAACCATTTACGGCCATTAAAATAAAATAATTCGTCAGGGCTCTTTTCTATCATTTCAACTGCACGCTTACTTAATCCAATAACAGATAATCCTGGCGGTAGTGCGAGTGCTTTTTGAGAACCTGCAAAACAAACATCAATATTCCAATTAATCATATCAATCTTCATACCACCAAGCGATGCTACAGCATCAACAATATAAAATGTATCAGTATCCTTAAGTGCTTCACCAATTGTTTTTATATGATTTGCAACACCAGTGGATGTTTCAACATGCTGAACAGTAACAGCTTTTATTTTTTCTTTTTCAACAATTTCCTTTATATTATCACCAATAAATCCTCGTCCAACTTGTGATTGAACAAGTATTGAAACGCCTCCGCGTGAGCGTGTAGCATTAACAAAATATTGTCCAAAATATCCGGAGACCAAATTTAACACCTTATCACCAGGTCTCACAAGATTAGATATTGCAAAATCCATAGCAGCAGTGCCACTGCCAGACATCACAATAACTTCTCCATCAGTATTAAATAGTTTTTTCAAATTATTTAATGCTCTGCTCATAACTTCTCCAAATTCCTTTGATACGTGAGAGAATGTTGGTTTTGCTAAGCTTAAAAGTGTGCTTGGTTCTGAGAACGTAGGACCAGGTATCATTAAAAGAAAACGTTCATCCATAATATTCACCAATCACAAATATAAAATATAACTTAAATACTTTTAGATAATTTTGCAAATAGGTGATGCCATATCATAAATTTAATATTTATAGGATTTGGTAATGTTGGAAGAGAATTAGCAAAACTTTTACTAGTAAAACATTACGAACTGCAACATATAACCGTAAAAGGTATAGTCACGTCAAAAGGTGTATCAATTCTTAGCAATGATTGGAAAGTAAAACTTCAAGACATTATTAATAGATACACAGCAGGGATTTTTAAAGACTTTTCAAGAGATTTTGAATTTTGGGATGTGATAGAGAAAACTGAGATAAATTTAGCATTAGTCACAATACCCCCCTCATATTTTACTGGTGAACCTAATTTAAGTATTTATCAAGGCCTTTTAGCTCATGACATTAGTTTTATTACAGCTGATAAGACTGGCCTTGCATTAAAATATTCAGAACTTTTAAAGCAAGCAGAAAAGAAAAACCTATTTATAGGTTATAGAGCAACAGTAATGGCTGGAACACCAGCAATAGATCTTATGAAAGGACTTAGAGGTAGAGAAGTTAAAAGCATTAAATCAGTATTAAATGCTACAACAAATTATGTACTCACATTAGTAGAAAATGGATTAAGTTATAAAGATGCTATTAATAAAGCAATTCAAGAAAAGTTAGCTGAACCAGATCCAAGAATAGATATGGAAGGTTATGATGCAGGAGCAAAACTTGTAATATTAGTTAACACATTAGGATACAATTTCAACATTAATGATGTAATACGAAAACCTTTAACGAGTATTGATGAAAACCAAGTAAGATTAGGAAGAAAAATAGGTTCACCAATTAAATACGTAGCATCAGCAGATCTAATACAGAAAACATTAAGCGTAATGCCCGAAACATTAAAAGCGGATGATCCCTTAGCAAATGTTTCAGAAAATTACAATATAATAACTATTAAAACTGATGGAGGAGAGATTATTTTAAAGGGATTCGCTGGTCCAGCATGGGTAACAGCCAGAACCATGTTTACAGATCTTCTCGAGTATTTAGAAAAGTATAAAAAATGAGCTACCCAACAGCATACTTAGACACCATATCAAGTATTCTATCAGCTTCCGCTTTAATACTTACAGGTATACCAGGAGCATCAATATTCATGAAACCCCTTATTAATATTGCTTTAGCTTCATTCTCACTAAATCCCTTACTCATTAAGTATTCAAGCTCTTCTTGAGCTATAATCCCTATAGCAGCCTCATGAGTTAGTTTAGCATTAGGATTTCTAGAAATTATAGTCGGTATTGAAGATATCCTAGCTTTCTCTGATAGTAATAATCCTAAACATTCAACATGACCTTTTGTATTAGAAGCATTAGCAGCAATCTCAGACCTCGCATAAGTTTCCGATTCATTAGAAGCTACTACTCTTGATATAACTTCTACTGATGCATTAACACCATTTAGCACAGCTCTAGCACCCACATCATAAATTCCATTCTCTTTACCAACAATTACTGACGCCATGTACGCTTTTGCATTCTCGGATAAATATACTAAAGGATCAGTTTGAAGTGATGACACAGGACTATAAATAATGTAATAACTGACATACTCACCACCCTTCTCAACATTTACTGCAGTTCTTGGTCTGACATGAAGACCGCGTGACCATGCATGAATCATTGAAAATGTTAATTTAGCATTCTTGGCAACATAGAATTCACTAATACCAATATGAACACTATCCCTAATACCATGAGGAACACCGCAACCAGTCACCACATGAGCTTCTGAACCTTCATCAACATAAACAATATTATGTGCAAATTGAACCTTATTATTAGATGTTATAACAAGACATGTGTATATAGGTATTGGAACCTTAGTATTAGGAGGTACATAAATAAAGTATCCCAATTCACCACCAAAAAGATAAGCTGCAGCAGTATACTTATCAGTAATAGGTTTTATCAAACTCCAACTTAAATCCTTAACCAGATGCAGCTTTTCTAAAGCCAGCTTCAATGGCATCACTTTTACATTATATTTGCCAAGTTCTTTTTCAATTGATTTATAGAGAGCATCCTCATTAACCTGAAGATAATTTAATTTTAAAGTGTCCTTAAATCCAACTCGCTGAGCAGTCTCACTAACTTTAATATCCTCGTGTATGATTAAATCTTCTTTAACGTTAGGTATATCTATTCCATATTTGCGCAAATCCACATCAGGATAGTGAATATCAGGTTTTTGAATTATCTCCTTAAGTTGTTCTATACTAAAATTCATTTTAATCACCTTTTTGTTTAAGAAGCATCTCTACAGCATTTTTGTAACCAAATTTCATTACAATAGGTAAAACATCATGCAAATACCCACTATAACATATTTTACCATCAAGCATTAAATGAACTTTATTAACATTTCGTAATTTATCTAATATGAGGCCTGAATGTGTAACTAAAATTATTGAAGACCCTATACTCATTAAATAATTTATAGCATCAGCTATTAGGTTAACACTCTCAATATCAACACCACTATCAGGTTCATCCAATAATGCTAATCGCGGATTCTGAAGCATAACCAAATATAATTCAGCACGTTTTCTCTCACCACCACTAAATCCCACAAACAAATCTCGTTTCAATAAATCATTAATCCTTAATAAATCAGTAAATGATGACCAATTTTGACAGTTATACTTTTTAAGAAATGCTTTAACGATATCATAAAATTTTACTCCTCTAATAGAAGGAGGATTTTGATGCGCAAGCCCTATACCCATTCTAGCACGCTCATAAGTAGACTTATTAGTTATATCAATATTATTAAAAAATATTGAACCATTACAAACGTTAACCCTCGGCAATCCCATAATAGAAGCCAATAAAGTAGTTTTACCTGAAGCATTAGGACCCATTATAACATGCAACTCATTCGAACCAACAAATAAATTAACACCCTTTACAATACTCTTACCATCAACACAAACATACAAATCATGAAGCTCCAACAACATAACCTTCACCAATATATACCATTATATTAAATATTATACTATTATATATTTCTTTATTACAATATTTCAAAATACTTGATAATCTATTCAACATTCTACGATAAAAATTAAAATTTAACAAATCATACAAATTTGATATTACGTTTCCCTTAAGTATTTATAATATAAGTTATTTTAACATTAATATGTATTTTAAGTTAAAAGTAATAATTTTATAAGTAACCGTATTTTAAGTAATATTGGGAAAGATATGCAACCTATAATTAAAAAGATAGTTGATGCAAAAGAGGCGTTAGAAAAAATATCAGATAATGCTGTTGTTGCAGTTTCTGGATTTAATATGGCTACTGCTCCAGACTATTTATTGAGAAAACTATATGAATTATATGAATCTACAGGGCATCCACAGAATTTATTTATTGAGTCAGATACTTTTCCTGGTGCTCCAGGCAGAGGAATTGATTTCATTGCGGAGAAGATATACAAAGATCCTGATCAAAAATTCATTAGAGGTGTTTTAATGCCATTTCTTGGATGGTCACAATGGCTACAAAAGTTAGTTCTTGAAAATAGGATAGAAGCATATTCATGGAGTATTGGTATAGCTGCATATTGGTTTAGAGAGATTGCGGCTGGAAGGCCAGGGCTTCTTACTAAAGTTGGTTTATATACATTTTTAGATCCACGCATAGATGAGGCATGTTTGAATGAGTTAGCACGTAAGAGAAGAACATGCAAAGTACATCTTATTAAAATTGATGGCAATGAATATCTTTTTTACCAAGCTCCAAAACCTCAAGTTGCTTTGATTAGAGGTACTACCAGTGATGAAATAGGAAATATAACAATGGAAAAAGAAGGTATATTTGGAACAGTTTTAGGAATTACGCAAGCTACTAAAGCCCAGCCAAATCCTGGTATTGTTATTGCTCAGGTTGAACGAATCTCAAGATTTGGCTCGCTTCATCCCCAGCTTGTTCGTGTTCCTGGACCATTAGTTGATTATGTTGTCATATCTCCATCTGAATATCATTGGCAAAGTGGAAGTATAGAGTTTGATCCAAGAATTAGCGGTACAATAATACCATCATTTGCACCCGAATTAATACCGAGGATGGAGCTTAGCGTAGAAAAAGTGATAGCCCGACGTATAGTTATTGAATTAGTCGAATTAATTAAAAAGCTTAATAGACCTTTAATAATTAACTTAGGAATTGGTATACCAGCTTATGTGACTAATATTGCTTTTGAAGAAAATGTGCTAGATTTTATTTATACAACTGTTGAAGCTGGCCCTTGGGGTGGTATTGCTTTAAAAGGTATTGATTTTGGAGTTTCTATAGGACCATTTGCAATAATACCAATGCCTGATCAATTTTCTCTTTATGAGGGGGGAATTATTGATGCTGCAGCTCTAGGATTCCTGCAAGTAGATTCCGAGGGTAATGTTAATCCCTCAATGTTACCAGATAGAATGCCAGGTCCTGGTGGATTTCCAGTGATTGCAGCAGGCTCACCTAGAATATTCTTTAGTGGAGAATTTACGGCTGGTAAAAGAGCTATTAAGGTTGTTGATGGAAAATTGGTAATTCAAGATGATGGGCCAATTAATAAATTTGTTAAAAAAGTATATAAGATAGTTTTTAATGGAAAGATAGCAATTGATGCTAATAAAGAAATTCTCTATATAACTGAGAGAGCTGTTTTTAGACTTTCAAGAAATGGTTTGATATTAGAGGAAATTGCTCCAGGAATAGATTTAGAGAAGCATATTTTGGGTAGAATGGATTTTAAACCCATAATTAGTCCTAAACTTAAGGAAATGGATAAAAGATTATTTAAAGAGAAACCGATGATGTTGAGCGAAGAATTAAAAATACTATTTACGTAAATATTTCATGCTTAAATTTAGGTCTCTTATAACTCTATGATTTTCAATATGAATCATTTTAATGAAAGATTATATTGCTCATTTAATTAAATAAAATTATGTGGGGTTATAAATTTCAAAAAATTTATGAGAGTATACCTATTGAAAGTAGCCCTATTTTAGATATTGGAGTTGGTTTTGGAAGAAATTTGAATTTGCTTTTATCAAGATTTCGACAATCTGATGTGATAGGCATTGATCCCAATTTTGATACAATATTTACAACATTAAGTTTGATAAGAGATTGGAGGACACATTTAGTAGTAGCAGTAGCTGAAAATCTCCCATTCAGAGACTCAATATTTGCTTTAGTTTCTTCATGGGCTACTATGCACCATTTAGCTAAAAAGTACGAAGTAATAGTTAGCATACAAAAAGTACTTAAAAGTGATGGTACTATAATAATAGCTGATTGGAACGAAGCAGGACAATATTTCACACCACACTCAGGTGATGAGCTAAAACATTCTATGAATGAAACATTTAAGAATGCGAGAAGAATTTTAAATATAATAAGTGAAAACATTAATAATGAATATTATATTATAATTGCAAGAAAATAATTAAGTTAATGGGGATTCATTAATTTTAGCATATTTAAATGAAAAAATAGGTATGTTTTTATGGTGATGTAATGATTTTATAGTGATTTGACTTCTATTACTTGAACCTCTTCTTTTGTCTTCTTAGATTCTCTGTGCATTTTCAGATGTTCTATTAAATCTTCAAGATTTACTATTTCACCGCATTCTGGACATATTACTTCGTCGTAGTAGCAGTCACACATTTTTTCTCACTGAAAATTTAGTTTGTAAAATAAGGAATTTAAAGATATTGTTATCGTGTAAAATTCTTCATGAATAGGTATTATAATATTGTTAAGTCTTATTTAATTAAATGAATATTCTTTATAGGTTTATTTGTTTGGTTGCATTATTAATGCTTGAATAATTATGTCTGATGAGATTGAGATTCGTAAAAAATTTGAGGAGTGGATTAATAAGATTTTAAAACCATTAACTGATAAGGTACCAGAACGTAAACCTTCATTCACCACAATTTCAGGAATCCCTATACAACCTCTTTATACTCCAATAGATTTAGAAGAACATAAATGGGATTATCTTAAAGATTTGGGATTTCCAGGTGAATATCCGTTCACTAGGGGAATATATCCTAATATGTATAGGGGAAGGTTTTGGACATTTAGACAATATTCTGGTTTTGGTTCTGCAGAAGAAACAAATGATCGTTATTTAAAGTTACTTAGTTCAGGACAAACAGGATTAAGTGTAGCCTTTGACCTGCCAACACAGCTTGGACTTGACCCAGATGATCCTATGGCAGAACCGGAAATAGGGAAAGTTGGAGTGTCAGTGCCATCTATAGTAGAAATGGATATATTATTTAAAAATATTCCTCTGGATCGCATAACAACATCAATGACAATAAATGCTACTGCAGCAGAAATTTTGGCAATGTATATTATAGTCGCAGAATCAAGGGGAATAGATAGAGTAATGCTTGGTGGTACGGTTCAAAATGATATTATTAAGGAATACATAGCAAGAAAGAATTACATTTATGAACCTGAACCTTCAATGCGCTACACAACAGATATAATAATGTTTACAGCAAAAGAAATGCCGAAATGGAATCCAATAAGCATTAGCGGATATCATTATAGAGAAGCAGGAGCAAATGCAGTACAGGAAATCGGATTCACATTAGCTAGTGCAATTGAATACACTAAAAAAGTTATAGAAAGAGGTATGGATGTTGATTTGTTTGCTCCACGTTTGAGTTTCTTCTTTGCTGCTGGTACTGATTTATTTGAAGAAGTCGCTAAATTCAGAGCCGCAAGGAGAATGTGGGCAAAAATCATGAAAGAAAAATTCAACGCGAAAAAACAAGAATCAATGAGATTGAGATTTCATACACAAACATCAGGTGTTACACTTACTGCACAACAACCAGAAGTTAATATTATAAGAACTACAATTCAAGCACTTGCTGCAGTTCTCGGTGGGACACAAAGCTTGCATGTAAATTCTTATGATGAAGCATGGGCATTACCAACCGAAAAAGCGGTCAAAATTTCATTACGTGTGCAACAAGTCATAGCGCATGAATCTGGTGTAGCCAATACTATAGATCCTTTAGCAGGTAGTTATTATGTAGAATGGTTAACTAATGAAATTGAGGAGCGTGCATGGAAAGTAATTGACATGATTGAGAGTGCTGGCGGAATGATAGAAGCAGTCAAAAAAGGTATTCCGCAACGTGAAATCGCTAATAGTGCATATGAATATCAAAAGAAAATCGAAAAGGGGGAAATAGGTGTTGTAGGAGTAAATATTTATCGTGAGGAAGGATGGGAACTTACTATGGAACTTTTAAAAGTTGATCCAAGTGTTAGTGCTAGGGTCATTTCAAGATTAAAGGATTTAAGAAAAAACAGGGATCAAGCAAAACATAAAACAGCTCTTAATAACTTGCGAAAAGTTGCCAAAAATCCTGATGAAAATATTATGCCGGCTATAATAGAAGCAGTAAAAGCTAAAGCTACAATAGGAGAAATTAGCGCCGTATTAAGAGAAATTTGGGGTGAATACAAAGAACCAATAGTATATTAGGGGATTTTTATGGATAAATTTACACGTATATTATATAATATAGAAGATAAGATTACATGGATAATACTTAACAGACCAGAAAAACTTAATGCATTAGATGATGAAACGTGGAGAGAACTTTATCTAGCATCTAAACTCGCTGATAACAATGAGACAAGAGTAATAGTAATAACTGGAACAGGCAGAGCATTTTCAGCAGGTGATGATATACACGCAATGTACTCATTAAGTGATATGAATCAAGCTAGCAAATTCTTCAATACACTTCTAAATACTATTATTTCATTCATAAATATGAAAAAACCGTTAGTAGCTGCGGTTAATGGATTAGCTTATGGTGGAGGATGCGAACTACTCTTACTAGCTGATATAGTAATTTCCGTTCCAGAAGCAAAATTTGCAATACCCGAAGGACGATTAGGTTTAATACCTCCAATAGCATTATCAATAGGTTATAAAACGATAGGACTTAGAAACATATCAAGACTAACTTTAACGGGAGAACCTATTAACTCATATGAGGCACAAAGAATAGGATTAGTAGATTACATAGTTCCAGCAGAACAATTAAAGAGTAAAGCAATAGAAATAGCACAAAAAATAATGCTTAATGGACCACATGCAACACAAATTATACGTTCATGGTTAAATAAACATCGTATCGAACTTCTAAAAGAAGCTATAGAAGATCTCGCAAAGATATCAATAACAGATGAAGCAAAAGAAGGTATGCGAGCATTTATTGAAAAACGTCAACCAAAGTTCTAGTTACTAAACTAGTTTTATTCTTTTACTATTAAAAATTTCTCAGCAACTGAGAAAAGAATTTACAAAAATTTCTCAATTAGTGAGAAAAAATTTATAAATATCAAGAGTATAATAAGTGTGTGAACAAAGAAAAAGTAAGAAAATATATAGAAGATTGGTATAATAAAAAATTACCTGAGTTAATTGAGAGAGAGTTAGGATTAGAGTTAGTAAAAGGTAAGGCTATATGTATCGTCGGTCCAAGAAGAGCGGGAAAAACTTATTTCTTTTTCCAGCTAATTAAAAATATCAGTTCAAATTCTTTGTATTTGGATTTTGAGGATATTGCTTTGTTTGATGTTAAGTATGATGAAATCTTAGATATAATAAACTTATATCATGAGGTGACTGGAAAAGAATTAAATAACGTTTTTCTTGATGAAATCCAAAATATTAAAAACTGGGAATCTGCCGTTAGAACTTTATTGGACAGAACTAATCTAAATATATTTGTGACAGGATCTTCCTCAAAATTATTGTCAAGAGAAATTGCAACTCAATTGAGAGGAAGATCTTTATCTTATTTATTATTACCTTTTTCCTTTAGAGAATTTTTAAAAGCTAAGGGTTTCAAGTTAAGAGAAGTTTTGACTGATAAGGATAGAGCAATAATAAAAAATTTGCTTAAGGAATACTTAGATTATGGTGGTTTTCCTGAAGTTGTTTTATCAGAAAGCAAGGAAAAGATATTAAGAGAATATTATAATGCAATCTTATTTAGAGATTTTGTTGAAAGGTTTAACCTAAAAAGTATTTCTGTTGCTAAGTTTCTTTTTGAATTTATAACTCAAAATATTGCAAACGAAATTAGTATAAACAAAATAATAAATTACTTTAAGACTCAAGAAATTTCTTTTGGAAAAAATACTATTTATGATTATGTTGACAAATTGCAAGATACATTAATTTTCTTTTTTATTGAAAGATATACAAAAAGTGTTTATAAACGAAAATCCTTCCCGAAAAAAATCTACATAGCAGATTTAGGCTTAAACAAAATAATCAGATTTTCAGAAGATTTTGGAAAACGAATGGAAAATGTTGTTTATTTGGAATTATTAAGGAAGACAAACTATAATCCAGTTCAAGAAATTTTTTACTTTAGAGATAGAAAAAGGGAGGTAGACTTTCTTATTAAAGAAGGACATGAAATTAAACAATTAATCAATGTAACCTATGCCTCAACAAAAAATGAAATAGCTGAAAGAGAAATAAATTCTTTAATAGAGATCTCTGAATTACTAAATTGTAAAAATCTACTCTTAATAACTTGGGATTATGAAAATGAGATTAAGATCGATAACAAAAAGATAACAGCAATTCCTTTATGGAAATGGTTACTTACTTAAACCAAATACCTTCATCAATATTACTTTCAACACTCTTTTTGTGAGATTCTTGAGGATTTTGCAGTAAGGTTCTTTGATATTAAATTCCAATTATTTTCAAGAAAATAGAGAGTGTTAACAAAGTATCAATTATTCTACCACCCATTACACTTTGTCCTAAATGAGGAATTACATTATTATTTTGTTTATTTTTAATACCATTATATGCCTTAATATGATATATTAATCCTAAAAGTGTTATGAGTGAGAGGAGGGGTAGTATGCCTATAATAACTGAAATTATTATTAAAATATAAAGTAAACCAATAAATATACCATAACCTAAATGGAGTTTTCCTACTCCAAGCCTTACGGTAAGATTTTTTCTTCCGTGTTTACTATCTGCATCAATGTCAGGAATTTGATTAGAATATAATATGGATGCCGAGACTAATCCATATATTAAACCTATTAACATAGCTTCCCATAAGATTTTTTGGGACATAACATAAAAACTACCTAAGAATACGAACATGCCTTTAAGAGTAACAAAAAATTCGCCTAGACCTATATTAGCTAGGTGTGATGAATACAAATAAATAGTGAGAGCACCAAATAGAGTAAGTATTAAGACCATAATACCTTTGAGAAGACTAAGATAAATACCAATTATAAGACCAAGTATGAGCGTTAAAATTCCAGCTCTATAAACAGCTTGAGGACTTAATAAGCCTTCAACAATTACGCCAGTACCTCCACTAAACGGTGTCCTTTTAACATCTAAATCCAAACCAGATTTATAATCAAAATAATCATTGATCAAGTCTACGCTCATGTGAGCAAAGATAATGCCAATATACGTTAATATGGCTAACCAAGCATCAAAACTATACCCTACTAAAACAGAATACAAAGTACCACCAATAGATGCAAGAACAGAAGATGGTAATGTCTTGATCCTTACAGCCCGTAACCAAGCATTCAATTTCATGTATAGAACTAATGATAAAACATTATTTAAACCTTTCTTGTATAAAGTTAAAAATGTTAGGAAATGGTTAATATTAAGAAATAAAAACTGTTAACTTTTAATTTTAAATCCTCTACGTTCAGCCCATTTTCTAATATACCATAATATTATTCGACTACCAGTTATTCCAAGTGTTGATATAGTGAATTTAAGAACTGGGTTTGATTTTGTGAATTTAAAAAGCGTTCTATCAATTTCTAAAACTGTATGTCTCCAGCTTCTGTATATTAAATTTACACGCGCTTCAGTAAGCATTGAATCTATGTCATAAAAACCTTTTGATTTTAGTGCGCCCAATGGAACAAAGCTGAGAGGCGTGACAGTGAAATGTGTTTTTTCATGACCAATTTTATTAGGTAGTTCACGCTCCATTCTATCGATGAGATTCACAGTCTCCCAAACATCATCTTCAGTTTCTTCTGGTAATCCCATAATTAATGTATATGCTGGAAACCAGTAATTTTTGTTAAATATTGCAGTACCTTCAATGACTATATCAGGCCATTCATCAACACTGAGAGGTTTTGCTTTAAATGGCATTATTTTTCTAGCAAGTTCTACAGAACCGGTTTCTAAGCCAGGTTGAATACCAATCCAATTATTAGGGCCAGCCCTTAAAATTTCAGAAAGTTTAGCTAACATTTCAGGATCATATACTACTGGTGCTATTGTACCATGTGTAGGATTAGCGTGCATAACACCTGGTTGATTCATTATATTGGCAAAAAGTTCAATGATAGCATCCCTATTGGGTGCTAATGTAGCCCTACTCTCAACCTTATAAAGAAAGATGTCCTCAGAATGTACCCAAATGCTATTCTGGCCCATTTTCACATTAACTTTAATTTCTTCATCAATTTTTTCTAACGGCATAAATCTACCATATCTTAAATTTGGTTCACAAAAGCTGCAACCTCTTCCACATCCTCTCATTACCTCTATAAGACCATGAGTACTAGCACCAACAATTACTGGTATCTCTTCAATACTTGGCCATGTTCTAATATTCATTAGCTTAGGCATTTCATTTTCTTCAATCTCTCTAAATAGGTCAGTTATTACATGTTCAGTCTCACCTATAATTATGTGGTCAATTTCTAAACGCTTTAACTCATTATTATTAACATAATTAAATTGCCATGCACCTGGGCCACCAACGATAATCTTGAATTTATAACCATTTTTTCTTCTTAAATAGTTTATCCTAGCTATCAGCTCATAAAACCTTTTCTTAGTATAAGGTGTAAGACGACCTCCATAACTAAACATCATGGTTACAGGGCCCATTCCCAAGGGATCCATAGTATTCACGGCAACAATTTTTGTATCATTACTTATAAAACGATCAATATAAAGTGGATGAGCTACAACTACTTCATTCCTCTTATAATATCTTAATAATGCTGCTTCAATTTTTCTGAGACCATATGGCGCATATCTAGCAATACCATTATCATGAGGTACATATGGAGCCAAAAAATTAAAAAGAGCTTCAGGAACTCTTTCTGCTGGCGCGCAACTAAAGAATGAAAGCAAGGGAACATGTCTATATTCACTCATTAACGTTGGATCAGCCGTCAACACTATCCTTACCATACTAGTATTTTTCTTAAATAACGTAATATAAAAAGATTATTAACCATAAAAAATATAGTGCTTACTGTTTAAACATAATATGATACGTTCTTCTTATTATTAAGAATTCACCTTTAAATAAGATTTTTGTGATTAAGTTTCCATTTACAATTATCCTTTCTTATTAGTATGTATTCGCTTTATGGATTCGGTTTCATATTAGATGGAAGTATGATATTTTCCACCCAAGATGCGGAACTTGCAGTAATTCAAAAACAGTCGCAATGTTCTTATCTGAGAATAAATAATCTTTAGGAAGCTATATAAGCAGGGAAGTATTATGAGATATGAGCATGTCTATTAGTATTCCTAGAAGACTTTTTGATGAGTTTGCGAAAAGGAGTATTAATATTGAGTCCTACGTTATAGATTTACTTACAAAGATGTTCAATTTAGACCCTATGGTTAGTGTTGAATCTCACTTAGAGCTCTCTGCGAAGTATCTTGATGAGGGTAGGATGCTGATTGATAAGGATCCTGTTCAAGCGTCTGAGAAGCTTTATAAAGCTGCTGAGGAGGTTGTTAAAGCGCTCACAATATACTTTAACTTAAGTGATATTATGGAGAAGGTTAATGAGAGGAATGGGTGGACGATCACAGAATTGGATAAAGCTTCTAGAGTGATTTCTGGGAAACTTGGGAAGTGGTTTAGGAGTTCATGGGATACTGCGTGGGCTCTGCATGTTTGGGGTTTTCATGAAGCAAAATTAGATTCTGAAAGCGTGAGAGATAGACTCCCAGATATAGAGAAGATGATAATTGAAGCCCAGAAAATTGTGAAGAGGAAAGATTAACTACTATAAAACGTATTCTCTTTAAAGCCAACTTCGCTAATTTAAAATTCGCTCTTAAATAAGAATTTATAGCTGGTTTTTGGATTGTTGCAACGTTCATTGAGTAGAAAAATGTTATTCTCTCATCTGCTTATCCTAAGAAACTAGAGCGTCCAACTTACTTAAAATAAGATCAAGAGCATCTATTAACAGAAAACTACCATAACATTCTTAAGAGTGTTTATAGATGCTAACTGCATGAAGCGCAAATGCTTTTAAGGAGTGCAAATATTAGTGCTTGTGAGTTATTATGTCTTTTTATATACCAACACTTAAGGATGTTTTTAAAGCTAGAAAAGTTGTTTCTAAATATTTACCACGAACTCCTCTTGTATATTCTCGAAAACTTACAAGACTTATGGGGTTTAACGTATATCTTAAATTAGAAAATCTACAGCCTACGAAAGCATTTAAGGTTCGTGGTGGAGTGTATTATGTTCAGTCAAGGAAGGATGATGCATTAAAAAGAGGATTAATTACAGCATCAACAGGTAATCATGGTCAATCTATAGCTTATGCAGGTTCTTTAATAGGAGCGAAGGTTATAATAGTTATGCCATATGGAGTACCGCAAATTAAGATTGATGCGCTTCATGCATTAGGTGCAGAGATTGTGCTCCATGGAAATGTATATGAGGAAGCTCGCGAATATGCCGAAAAACTTGCGAAAGAAAATAACATGCTTTATGTGCATGGTATAAATGAACCATTATTGTATGCAGGTGTTGGAACAATGCATTTAGAAAATATTGAAGATCTGCCAGATGTTGATGTAATAATAAATCCAATTGGAGGTGGATCAGGGGCCTCAAGTGCAGTTATAGTAGCCAAATCTATTGATAAAAATATTAAAGTTATTGGTGTTCAAGCTGAAAACGCACAAAGTTTTTATTTGTCTTGGAAAACAGGAATTCTTACATCAACAGGCAGAGCTAATACTATAGCTGAAGGGCTTGCAACTAGCAGAGCTTACGAACTACCATTCTCAATACTTAAAAATCAAATAGATGATATAATCTTAGTTTCAGATGATGAAATATTAAAAGCTGTAAAACTACTTTTAGAAACTGAAGGGCAAGTAGCTGAACCATCAGGTGCGGCCGCTCTAGCGGCTGCTTATAAAATACGTGATAAATTACAAGGATTAAATGTTGTAATAATGGTTACGGGCGGAAACATTGATCCACAATTACTTAAGAAAATAGTTAATGAATAATAATTTGCCTTTAAAATTTTTATGTTCTTAATTCATTTATTATAAAAATGTTTTCTAATTGTCGTATGCTAAAATAGTATAAGCTACTTAATGAAAAATATCAACGAATTCATAGTTAAGTTTATATATTTTTATTTCGAAGAATTGTTTGACCCAGAATGAGTAAAGATCAAGCTATAGGAGGAGCTTTACTGGTTATTTCAATAATAGTGATTTTAGCATATGGATATCTAGTGTTCTTTTCCCAATGGTCACTCTTCATACTTCAATTAACAGGATTTATAGCAGTTGCAGGTGTTTTTGCTATCCTCGCATGGATAGGCTATACTCTAGCTACGACACCACCACCAAAACCAATTGAAGAGATAGAAAAAGAGATTGAAGCAGAAATGCAAAAAATAGAAAAAGAGGGAGGAGAAGAAAAACAAGGAGAGGGTACTCAGCAAAAACAATAAACCAATAATCACAGAATCCTTTAAAAACTAACACTAAAGTTCTTTATCTTATTGATTATTTTTCAAGACTTTTAAAATATAAGATCATAAAAACTTTAATTTTTAAAGTGATCAGATAAATAGCAAACCTAATTATCAATGTTTATATGATGTGCTTCAAGTAGATAAAACTCCTTTTAATGTAATTATTTGCCATGGTTTTGGTTTTAAATTAATAATATCGTCATGAGGTATTTTAATCTCTTCTTCCTCAGATAGATTAGATAAATACATATTTTGAACTTTTTCTCTTATTAAACGATTAAGTTTAAGTTCTATGTTTTCCTCATTTAACGAATAACATCTTATTATTATGCTCTTCATATCTTCACCTGCTTTAAATGATGTAAGTATACCATTATTTGAAGATATTTCTATAAATGAATTTTTAGTTGGGAGAGTTCCAAAACTTTTTTCTAGCTCAAGTGCTATTAATGGTGCATGATACTCTCTTGCTAGTTTATGTACTAATGCTTCTCTCCACGAATTCTCATGAGGAATTAATGAATAATAGAGTGTATGCTCACCTATATTTTGTGCATTAGGTGTAGGTATTGGTGGACCTGCATGTGCAGGTCTAGTTTTTAATTTATCTTTAGATAGTTGCCCAACGCATCTAAGTAATGTTAAATAAATTTCACCAGAATCTGATACGGCATATTCATTAAGACCTCTTGTTACTAAAGCGAATCCTTTATTATTATCAGTAATATCTATCCATACTCCCATAGGATAATCACCTGTTAGAATCTCTGGCCAATCTTTACCTTGATATGGTTTATTAACTCTTTCTAGAATATGAAAATGACTTTCTACAAAATGGCTCTTGCAGGGTATTTTTGTTTGAAAGATTGTTCTTAATCTATGATCTTTAGCATTATTCATGACTCTTACTTTAATATCAACCCTTTTTATTCCATTGTAAAGGAATACTTCTGTAGTTATTGGTAAGTCTATGAATTCCATGCTATGTTCAATGTCCTTGGGTACTCTTAGTATTTGATTTATAATTAATTTTGAGAATACAGGTCCTTCTTCTGAATATACATTTGCTTTAGAATAGGTGCTTATAGCTAAATAATCGCCAAACTCTGGTGGTGAATAATTATACGTATCGCCTGCATCTCTCTGATCTACAAATACATTTAATGGTCCATAACTATGACCTGATTTTTTATCTGTAATTGTGAGTATACCTCCGTGTTCAGGATCTGATATAACGCTGAAGAATTCGTTTTCTATTATTGGTTTATTACTGGTTTTAATTGTTTGTTGTTCTGAAGTAGCTTTAAGACCATAAATTTTATACCCCATTGCGGGTATATTGTTGGCTATAAAGGATATTGTTATCTTTTTTTCTTTGCTTATGGAAAATTCGTTAATCCCCTCATCTATGATTTGTGTAGGAATGTTTTGTCCATTTTCATCAATAACTATATAATTTGCACTTGGGTTTACTATAGATACTCTAACAATATCATTTCTGCACCATGGAAGTGGATTATAAACAATGATGTATTTATCATATTCTGATATTTTTGTGAAATCTATCATTGAACCTAATGCGCGTAAACCATCTGAAAGTAATGCTTTAGAAATTTGTATTGATTCTTCAAATCGTGAGATTGTGTTATCAGCTACTTCATCAGAAACTGTTCCATATATACTATCATGTGCATGACTTTGTAAAATCTTTTTCCAAGCAAGCCAAATAAAGCCCTGTGGGTATTCTAAACCTAGTAACCAAAGTATTGTCCATAATGGTTCAACATAATATTCCATTAATATTTGTGCAATATAATTTTTCCATTTTATTTCTCTTCGCGTTGAATACACGTTTTGGAAGATTCTATGAAATTTAGCACCTCTTAATTCACCTTTATATATTTTAAGATTTTTGATGTATTTCCTGGCTTCATCAAGATATTCTTCAAGTTGTCCATGAACTAATTCATAATTCTGCAATTTCTCTTTTAAATGATTTAAAATATTTGGCAAATTTCCTTGAGGCGGAAAATGATCTTGCCCATTCATTATTAAAATTACTGGTATGTTGGAAGTTCTTAACCAAGATTCTATTAAAATTTTTAATTGTTTTTCAGCAGATTCTAATGTTATCTCCGGATCGGATGTGTAATCACCAAAAACAGCAAGAGAACCTACATCAGTAACATACATAGGTTTTGGTTTATATTCCTCCATAAAACCTTTCTTAGAACCCATTGCTGCACCGCCACTATAACTATTTGCTAAAAATACTGCCAGCACATTACTACCATCAGGGGCTTCCCATATGAATTCATTGCCAAGTTGATCAAATTCGTCACCAATACCTCTCATAAAGAAAAACGAATCAATTTTAAAGTTTCTAAAGATTTGTGGAAGTTGACTAATATGACCAAACGAATCAGGCACATAACCAACCTTTGTAACCTTACCAAACGATAATGCGATTTTATGTCCTAATAATAAATTTCTTATGAGTGCTTCAGGACTAGCTAAGAATTCATCAGGCTGTGTATACCATGGACCAACACCAAGAACACCCTTACTAATGAGCATTTTAAGATCATTAACTTTCTCAGGTTTTATTTCTAAGTAATCCTCCAAAACTACTGTTTGCCCATCTAATAAAAAGTAATTAAATTCGCCACCTTTTAATAATTTTATAGCTTTATCAATAACTTTGATGAGACGATATCTAAACTCTTGAAATGATTGATACCATTCTCGATCCCAGTGCGTATGAGAGACTATGATCACTTTCATATATATCACTAGTAGTTATCTTACAATACAAATTATAAAATTATCTATGCATGCAATACAACAACTTCACTCTTTGAAAGATATTTTAATCAAGATCATCGGCTCTCTATCTTTAGATTTATAATGTGCGAATACACTTTAGGGAATTCTTCTAATGCTTCTATTCATTAAATAATGAAATAGGTGCATTAATTATTTATACATAAATGTTTATTTAATAATTATGAGTCGACCGCCAGGACAAGTCTGGATTCGTAATTTCATTATTTACACAGTGAATGGTATTCCTAATGTAGATATAAATAATTATAGATTGGTTATAGATGGTTTAGTTGATAATCCTGTATCATTAACGTATGAAGAAATACTTAAACTACCATCAGTAAAATTGACAAGGGATTTTCATTGTGTTACAAAATGGAGTGTCCCAAACGTAATATGGGAGGGTGTGCCATTTAAAGTAATAATGGATCTTGTAAAAGTTAAACCATCAGCAAAATATGTATTTTTCGAATGTTTAGATAATTATACAACAATAATCCCCATAGAAGATGTTAATGTTGACGATGCAATATTAGCATATAAAATGAATAACGAACCGTTAAAACCTGAACATGGATTTCCACTTAGACCATTTATACCTCATTTATATGGTTGGAAGAGTGCAAAATGGTTAACACGAATAACGTTTATAGATAAATATATTGATGGTTACTGGGAATTACGCGGATATCATGAAAGAGGAAATGTATTTTATGAAGAACGATTTAAATCAGAAGCCTGGAAGAATTTTAAGAAAACAGCATCCGTAAAGTGAATGTGACCTAACAAGCGGGACTTTAGCAAGTAAAAATCCTTCTTAATATGAATTAATCATATTATTATAAAAATGATTAGTGTTTCTTTAAAAATTCTTTTAAACCAGAACGCGTCTCCTCTGAAAGAGAAAAGAATGCTATTTCTCTAAATATTGACATATAATCTATTATATTTAATTGTCTCATCATTACATCCTTTATAATTCTTGTAAGTAAAAATGATGTCTGTGAAATTTCATTCGAAATCATTAAAACTTGCTTTTCTAACTCATCCCTATTGACGACGTAATTTATCAATCCCCAATTTTTAGCTTCCTCAGCAGTCACCCTGCGACCAGTTAAAACCATTTCAAGTAAACGTTTTCTACCTATTATGGGTAATCCTAAAATTAAAGCTAACGCTGGTCCTACACCAATTCTTCCCTGAGAAAGTGCAAAGTAAGCTTCTTTTACTGCTATGGTTAAGTCTGACACCAATACTAATTCAACGCCAGCACCATATGCAGGACCATTAACAGCTGTTATTACAGGTTTAGGATTCCTTAGTATTAAATCAAAGACTGGCCTTATATGGTCTAAAAAAATGTTTACTGCATCCTCAAAATTTCTTATTGAATACAAATCTTCAATATCTTCGCCAGCGCAAAAATATTTGCCACTACCGCTTATTACTATTACTCTGATCTCTTTATTTTCTGATGCTTGTAATAATTCATTTTGCAAATCTTCCCACATCTTTAAATTTATAGCGTTCAACTTTTCTGGCCTGTTCAGAAATATCCAATATGTATTCTCACGAACCTCACTTTTTATGCTCAAATTAAACACCACAATAAATTATTTTCATAACTCTTATATATTATCATCATACACTAAGTATGAATGCAATTAATCGTAAAATTTGAATTCTATATTACCGAATCACTATATCATTTGTTTTTACTTTAATATTTTCATCAATTTATAGAAAAGAAATTATGGAACGATGGATAATAAAGGCATAAATATAAATACACCTAAAAGGATTAAGTTTTTGAACGTGGTTGAGAGCTGCGCGCTGCGTTTTTAACGTGGTGCCAGTTCTTGATCACGTTAACGTAGAAAGGAGGTGAAAATAGAATGGGTGAGAGAAGATTTCCAGCACGATATGCACCAAAACCAGTTAGCGTTGGCGAAGTACACGAAGTCGATATTACAGAAGTGAGTCAACGTGGAGATGGCGTAGCACGAATAAAAGGTTTCGTAATATTTGTGCCAAACACTAAGAAAGGTGATCATGTAAAAGTAAAAATTACACGTGTTGGAAACAGATTTGCACTAGCTGAGGTTGTGCAGTGAAGAAGATAAGTAGATAAATGTACATAAAATGTAACTTCGTTTTTTATTTTTTAAATTAAATCATTTTTAAAATATTTTTTAAATCATTTATTATCACTATTAATTCTTGCTTATTATGAATTTGGGCCTCCCCTTTAATAACTTTTGCAGTAACAGGATTTACGATCTTAGTAAGTTCTTCCAAAGGTATTGATTTAAGTTCGATAACGCTTATTTTAAGATACATAGCAATTATTTCAGCTCCAATACTCCTAATCTCTTCAGTAAGAAGCATGAATGCTATATTATTTTTCCCTTTATCAGTTTGCTTCACTAATGATTGCAAATACTCTAATCTGCTTCTGGGCTCCTTAATTGTTACATTTTCTACATAATTATATGTGTGAATTTCAAGAATTTTAGAGAGTATGCTAGTTAAATACACTAAAGAGATAATTATTATAACATAGTTTATTAAATTTGGATTTATAATTACAATAGCGATCATCATTGATAAAACGTATATAATTGTAGAGACTATTACAAATTTAATTGTTAGCATTTCTAACTACCATTACTTCACTTATTTCTTTAAGTGCGTTTAAAGCAATATTAGCTTTGCTCTCATCCATTACATGATTACTATAAAGGCTTTCTTCAAACAAAAGTGTTAATTCATGAAGAGGCTTTATAGGTATCCATGGAAATACGCTTAGACAGGCTTTTTCAAATTCTCTTGCAGTTTCATACGTTTTAGGTACTTTACCAGCCTTAGAAATAATATCACACATATCATTGTAGCATTTAATTATTATACTTCTTGCATCACTATGAGCTTGAATAGTACCTTTTAAATTTGAAAGCGTGGTTGTTACAACATTCTCCAACTGCTTTTCTGGACTATCATACTCAAAACTATAATACTTCTCTCTAGTATAAAATGCCCAAAAAACAATAGCTAAAAATATCGAAAATAAAACAATAAACGCTATTAATAATGAATTATTAAGTACTGTAAATACTGTTGCTGTAGATTGCTGAAAATATGATAAATTCAAAGTTATATTTTGAAAAGATTGCGAATAAGCCGTTGAATTAGAACTCTCAATACTTACCGAATTTAGTGCACGTTTATTATTATATAATTCTAAAAGCATTAAAGCTAACAACAATCCAATAATCTGAAACAGAAGATTTCGACGCTTTTGTTGACGCATCACACCCTTATTACTAAATAAATCTTTTAGCAGGTTCACTATTTCACGCCTATTTTTAATAAGAAAAATTATAAGCCCTAATTCAATAAATAAAGGTAATAATGATAATAACAAGAATAGTAAATAAGTAACACTCATTATACCAGAACCTATTTGCTGGTTTAACACACCTATAACATTTGTATTATACCCATGATAACTATAATGCCTTGATGCAATTATAACAAAAAATAGAACCATAAACATTAATACTATTTTTAATTTTGTCCAGCGCATCCCAAAATACCTAAGTATTTATATAAAAATCAATATATAAGAATTTTTAGCAAATATCTAAATAGATTAATTATTTTTCCATTCTTAATCTTACGCTGTTACATATCCATCATTACTCTCCTTTAGACCAACACTATGAAAATATTACACAAAATTTATAAATTTTAAAAAGAGCAAATTAGATAAACATACAGCATATATTCTCATAACACTTTAATGAAACCAATACATGCAAACAACACAAATATCAATCAAAACTGAAACAGCTCAACTTCCATTATCTCAGCACATAGATATAAGAGGATTTAAACTAAAACCTTACATAACATGTCCAAATCATGCTTTACAGCAGTTTTAACAAAACTATATAAGCATGAAATTAAGAAAATATATGGAAAGGAGTAAAATAACATGGATGAATCTATCAAAAAGGAATATGAGATTCACGCTAATGCATTAAAAGCAATATCTGATAAAATTGCTGTCGAACTTAAAGATGATACAATAGTCACATCACTCACATCACGTATTGATAAAGAGGATTTTAAACGTTACCTTGATTACGTTAAGAAAAATGGTTTCAAATATAATCCAAGTAATAAAACATGGAGCTTAAAAATCTAGACCAATCACCATATAAAACATAACAACACATATTACTTGGCTAACAATCATGCTTTATTATTTTTATGATCTAATTCATATTGAAACAATTTATTGATTAAAGTCTCTAAAGTGGTTAGAAGTTTTCTTGAAGTGAATGAGTTAAGCTTAAGATTATTAGAAGTGTGCTAGAATCAGAATATTAGAGGTCTAAAAGGAGGAGAATGTTTTTGATTATAGATGTGCATGTACACCCTCCTCTAGATGTTGAAGAGAAAAACGTTAGTCCTAAAACCATTGCTCAGAAAATAATAGACTTAATGGATAAAAGTGGTATTTCAAGAGCAGTTATTCTTCCAATAGCACCCTATATTTCTAACGATTATATTTATAAAATAGTAGATTATGAACCTAGAAGATTAATAGGTTTTGCATCTGTGATACCTAATCCTTATGATAGAGCTTTGAAAGAAATTAAGAGAGCTGTACTGGACCTCGGACTTAAAGGTCTGAAACTTCATCCGAGCCTCCAAGGTTTTTGTCTTAAGAATATTCATGTTTGGAATGTATTAAAGTATGCAGGTGAATTAAATATACCTGTAATTATTCATTCTCTATGGATGGATGAATCCACATTGTATTTTAAGAGTGCGTATACTCCATGGATTAATTCAATTGATGATTATGCGCTCCTTCCATATATTGCACCTAATACGATTTTTATTTTTGCTCACATGGGCGGTTTGCTTCGATTTAGAGAAGTTTTTAATATAGCAACACAAAATAATGTATATCTTGATACATCTTTCAGTATCATAACTATAGTACATGAAATAGGTTTAGAGAGATTAGCTAGATATATTAAGATGCTAGGAGCTAATAAATTAATATTTGGTAGTGATACAGTTCTAGATCTAACTCCAGAGGAATATAGCGCGAAAACACAAATAGAACTTATAAAGAAGCTTAATTTAGAAGAGAGCGATAAAGAAAAAATCCTTTACAAAAATGTTGCAGATTTGTTAAAAATTTATTAACTATTTTGTGAATATGTTTATTATGAATGAATACTTAATTAACAATCTCAAAATTATAATAGTTAAAGGTGATATAACAGATCTTGAAGCAGATGCTATCGTTAATGCAGCAAATTCCTATCTTAAACATGGCGGTGGTGTCGCTTTAGCAATTGTTAAAAAAGGTGGAAAAATAATACAAGAGGAAAGTGACAAGTATGTCCAAGAACATGGGCCAGTTCCTGTAGGAAGCGTAGCAGTAACTAGTGCAGGCAATCTTAAAGCAAAATATGTGATTCATGCTGTTGGGCCTGTTTATGGTGAAGAGAAAGGTGACGAAAAATTAGCATCAGCAATAAAGTCAGCGCTATATAAAGCAGAAGAACTCAAATTAACAAGTATAGCTTTACCAGCAATCTCAACAGGAATTTATGGATACCCCTTTGAAAAATGTGCATCAATAATGTATGAAGTCTTAAAAGAATTTTCAACACATGCTTCATATCTTAAAAAGGTTATAATATGTCTCTACCAAAACGAAGCTTATAATATCTTTAAAAATACATTCGATCAAAAAACATTATGAAATATTAACTTCTAGAGAGATCACCTTTATTTAAAAAGAGATAAATAAAATAGCGGTGAGAATATTGCAAATTGAAAAATTTACTATTGGTCCATTAAGCACTAATTGTTATTTAGTACATGATGAGAGTAATGCTATAATAATTGATGTTGGTGGTGATCCAGCTCCACTCATAGATTTTCTTGAAAATAAAAAACTTAGACCAAAACTTATACTAGCAACCCATGGACACTTTGATCATATACTAGGCATAAGCGCTTTAAAAAAGAAATACTCCATACCGTTCATGGTGCATCATAAAGAATTAGAATTAATTAAAAATTTTAAAGAGATTGTTAGGAATTTTGTTAGCATGTACAATCTTAGTATAGGAATTTCAGATATTGAAACACCTAAACCTGATGATACATTTGAAGACGGTCATATAATAACAATAGGAAATATTTCATTGAAAGTGTTAGAAACACCTGGACATACTTTAGGAAGCTCATGTTTTCTTAGTGATAATGCATTATTTAGTGGAGATACATTATTCATGGGATCTATAGGTAGAACAGATTATGGTGGTGATGAAGAATTAATGAAAATGAGTCTAAAAAAGCTGAGAGAATTACCGGATGATCTTATAGTATATCCAGGACATGGCCCAATCACTACTTTGGGTCATGAAAAGTCAACGAATCCATTCCTTATTAATCCTGATTATTATTTATAAATTTTAATGCATCTTAACATTTAATAAAGAGAGCTTGAAGAGAAATGGTTAATTTTAAGGAATTTTATTAACATATTTTAACATGATTGGATAATATTTATAGTTAATTTAGTTATAAGTCTCGTGGAGTTATAATGAATTACAGAAAAATTGGTAGTACAAATATTGAAGTATCAGAGATAGGTATTGGAGTCTGGTCTTTAGTAACAAATTGGTGGGGAGCTGATACTAATAAGTCAGAAGATATATTAAAGAAGGCTTTTGAGCTAGGTATTAACTTTTACGATACTGCAGATATGTATGGAGATGGAAAAGGTGAAACAATTTTAGCTAAAGTATTTTCATCAAAGAGGGATAAGGTAATAATTTTAACTAAAATTGGTTATAATTTTTATGATAAAAAAGAAAGATTAGAGCAGAAATTTAATATAAATTACTTAAATTTTGCAGTAAGAAAATCTTTAGAAAGATTAAATACGGATTATATAGATGTCTTAATGTTGCATAATCCTAAGATGAATATAATAAGGGATCAAACCATAAAAGATTTTTTATTAAATCTTAAAAAAGATGGTATTGTGAGAATAATTGGTATTGCATTAGGACCAACATTAGGATGGTATGAAGAAGGTATTGAAGCTATAAAACAAGGTTATGAGAGCCTAGAATATATTTATAACATAATTGAACAAAAACCTGGTGCTGACTTCTTATCTTATAATATAGGACATTTTGTAAGAGTACCACACGCTTCTGATGTCTTATTAGAGGATAAATGGCCTATTACTCATGATATTAACTTACATAGGAGTCTTAAAGATATTAATTGGATAAAACGAGCTGTAGAAGAAAGTAAAGAATTGTTAGCTTTTGCAAAAACTAAAAATATGAAACTTTCTCAGTTAGCAATAAAGTTTGTGCTCTCTCATAACAATGTTACTTCTGTAATACCTAATATTTCTAGCATAAATGAGTTAGAAGAATTTGTAAAAGTTATAGATTATCAAAATCTATCCAGTGAAGATCTAGATTTTCTCTACAATTATTATGAGAAGCATTATAAACAATTAAACATAGAAAGTATTAATGAAACACTTAAATACAAATCAGGCACTTCCGACTAAACTCACTTAAATGAGTTTGATGATTAAATAAAATGTTAAATTTCTATAATTATTCTTCCGTCCCGTTCTTTAGAAAAGAGTGACTCAAGCGCATCTTTACCTTCTTCTAATTTAAATTTTTTCCATATTTTGACCTTACATTTATGACATATGTTAACAAGTTCATAAAGCTCTTTTTTAGTACCACCTGTTGTGCCAATTATGCTTGCATGCATATTGTAAATATTTGACATTGGGATTTTCACCTCACTACCAGTCAAAGCACCAAAAACTACAATTTTACCTCTTCTACCTAAAATTTGTAATCCATAATCCCAAATTTCAGCTCCCAATGCATTAATAATTACATCAGCCATTTTTCCATTGGTTACCTTCTCTACAAGATTAACTAAAGAAAAGTAGTCAGTTACGTAGTCTGCTCCTAAATCTTTTAACCATGACTTTCTTGAGACAGCTATAACCGTAGCTCCCATCATTTTTGCGAGTTGAACAGCGAACATTCCAGTATTACCGGATGCTCCAAAAACTACTACCACATCATTAGGTTTAATATTTGATTCCTTAATAGCATGATAAGAGGTTAATGCAGAAACTGGTAGACTTGCAGCCATTTCCCATATTATCTCGTCTGATATTTTTATTAAATTCTTTTCAGGAACTGAAACATACTGTGCAAAACCACCGTTTGTAATTACACCCATTATACCTCCATTTCTACACATCATTTCATATCCAGAAATGCACATGTCACAAGTGCCATCAAAAACTCTATTATATACTATAACTCTATCACCAGGTTTAACAGTACTCACACAACTACCGACTTTCTCTACAATACCTGCAAACTCTGCACCAGGAATATGAGGCATTGGTTTAACTGAACGTATTCCAGTTACAGTGAAATAATCAATAGGATTAACCCCAGCCATTTTAACTTTTATTAAAACTTCATACGCTTTTATATCAGGTTCATTGACATCTTGTAGCTTTAAATTATTAAGTCCAAATTTTTCAAAGACTAATGCTTTCATAGTCTATAAATAAATCTCAAAACCTTATAAAGCTAATATTTTATTTTCACAGTTTATAAAATGTTAATTAAGAAAACTTTAATGTACGTAATGAATCAAGTATATATTTTGAACTGTTTCTTTCAGATATGGTGATATTATGAAGATTGGTGTATTATTAAAGCTTGCGCTTGATACTTCTCAACTTAAAATTGATGAAAACGGTAAGCCTAAAATTGAAACACCATTACGTATTAGTGATATTGATAAAAATGCATTGGAGGAAGCTATTAGGCTTAAAGAAAAAGTTGGTGGTAAGGTTATCGCACTAAGTGTTATTAAATGGGGGCCAAAAAATATTCGTGAAAGAGAAATTCGCGAGTTAATAAAAAGTGTACTTGCAATGGGAGCCGATGAAGCATATATCGTTGATGATGAGAAGTTATACGAAACTGATCAATCAGTTACAGCATTTGTTTTAGCTGAAATGGTAAAGAGATTGGGAGGATTTGATATTATTTTTGCTGGTGAAGGCACTATTGATGGTTTTAGTTCTCAAGTTCCTTATAGATTAGCTGAAATACTAGGTATAAAAAGCATAGGTTACGCTAGAAAAATTGATATTATTAATAACACTACGTTCCATATACATTGTGATTATGAGGATTATATTGAAATTGTAGAAGCTACACCACCAATGCTAATTACTGTTACACAAGAGATAAATACACCACGATTACCAACAATAACACAAATTCTTACGGCATCAAGAAAACCATTTGTTAAGTGGACATTAAATGATCTAGGAATACTTAATGTTATCAATACTATGCAAGTTGTTGACATAAAACCATTAAAAGTTGAAAGAAAAGGAGTTAGAATTAAAGGGGATACTCCTAGAGAGATTGCGGAGAATCTTATTCAAATACTTTCTGCTGAAGGATTTATAAGGTGAGGAGTATGAAACGGGCTCTTGTTTTTTCAAATAGAAATGATCATATTTTAGGGTTGGTTGATTTTGCACAAAAAATCTCTGATGAGGTTATAGGAGTGGTTGCTACAACAGATCCCGATCTTCAAATTCAACTTTATAATTATACGCATGTTAAGCGGGTTTATAGGTTAAAGGGTAATATAACTGTTGATAATATAATTAACTTATTTACTCATTTAGTAAAGGAATTAACTCCTAACTTAATTGTGTTTTCTAATACAAAAATATGCAAAATTATGGCTCCTAGAATAGCTCAACGTTTTAATGCATGTTACTTAAATGATGTTATTAATGTCACAAGTCTAAATGATAAAATCTTATATCAGATCCAAACGCTGGGTTCTTTAGCTATAAAAACAGTTGAACCATTAACAAGCATGACAGTTATGACAATTTCTCCTCCTATTATAAAGAGTACACAAAAGATGCAAGAATCTGTTGAGGTTATTGATGTAACATTAGAATCATATGTAACAAAGTTAGTAGAGCGTGTAAAGAAAATTGCTGAGAGTTCGAATATAGAAGATGCGGATATTATAGTAAGTGTTGGACGTGGAATCAGAGCTAAAGATGATTTGAATATTATCTATGAACTTGCAAGTATTTTAAATGCTGAGGTTGGATGCAGCAGACCTTTAGCCACAGATCTGAAATGGATGGATGAATCTAGATGGATTGGATTATCAGGTAAAAAAGTAAAGCCTCGATTATATATAGCGATAGGGATATCAGGACAACCACAACACATTGCTGGTATTATGAAATCAAAAGTTATTGTTTCAATTAATAAGGATGAGAATGCACCAATTAATAAAAATGCAGATTACATAGTTATAGCTGATCTATATCAAATTGTTCCTGAGCTAATAAATCTTTTAAAGAAGTCATGATGCGATTACGGTTTCTGAAATTTCTAATTTATCAAAATCTTTCCAGTTCACAGCCATAAGTACCTCACTACTTTCTGGTTGTTGATAAAGTAATGGAAAAACTTTCCAGTTATCAGATATTTCACGAGCAAATTCAAATATCTCCTCATGCTTAGGACTGTATTTTAATGCTTCTTTCATTAATAACGGATCGTTATAATTCGGTTCTCGGTTTCCTAATCTTATACTTATGCGTGATGCGTACCCGCTTATCGCAAATCCTTTTACTTCTAAGAAATTTGGATTTGAACGTAAAACAATTTTCCTATAACCTTCTGGATTTATCATATTAATACCTTTGACTGCAGTTATTCTAATTACAGTTCTACATGGCAATTTACCCAGCATATCGAGTGTTTTATTTAAACGCTCCCAATGAGCATAAGATGATCTCATTAATGGATACACGGTAGAGGTCACTTTTATATATGTTTCTAGATCTGGTGCGGCTAATGTAACATAAAGTTGTGTAGGAAGATTACCAGTCTTCCACAATTCCTCTATTCGTTCTGGAAACGTACCATTAGTAACTAAAAATGTTGAAATTCCTCTCTTTCTAAATTCAGCAATAACTTCTCCTATTCTAGGATACATTATCGGTTCACCATCATATGATATAGCAACATGCTTAGGCTTCATAGCCTCTTTATGAACTCTTATAATATCATCCTTAGATGCTACATACTTCTCAACTAACATTCGTGCATCTTCATAACTCAAATGTTGCAGTATTGGTTTTTCAAGCACATACTTTTTACTAACATGCTTAACAACACCAGCATTTACTAAATCAACTAAAGCGCTTCTGACTTTAGTACGAGAGATCCCTGTAATATTACTTATTTCAATAACACTCATAGGTTCATTATGATTTGAGAGTGCTCTAACAATAGAAATCATATTTTCATAATTATCTAAAGATTTTTTTAGACTTTCACTAACAATCAATACCTGATTTTTGATTAAATTATCAACTATTTCAATCGGATCATCAAAAAATTTATAAACGCGTTGGCGGCCTTCAATATTTCTCCAACAAAAAACACATTGCAGATTACAACCTTTATAAGTAGTTGATTGTATGCAAAGATGACTTTTAATACCAAATGGTGATTTATAACACATTCTTCTACCTCCTGTCCTAAGACTTTGTTCAAACCAATAGCATGGTTTATAGGCTGCGTGCTTGTACCTACCTATTAGCATTTCCCTATCCGCAAAGAATGACACTTTCACTATCCTCCTTTATGAGTTTCATTTATGTAGTATTTAATGAGAATTAATATTTTTAACTCACCATTGTTAAAATATAATGAAAATTAAAATATAGCTTTTGTTAGATTCATGTTTTTAAGATTAACAAAATAACAAGTTCCAACTGACGGATTTAAACCTCTTAACTTTTGTTTAATAGATTGTTCTTGCCATGAACCACTATTTATTAAAAGAATATTCTTGTATATAGTAGCAGTAGCTATATGAAGATGACCCATATGCACAATATCAGGCATGAAGGTTATAACATTAAAATCATGAGGATACGGTGCTAATAACGTTTTTCCATTAATGGGAATAACTAGATTTCGACGAATAAGAAGCGACTCCATAGCATCAATAACTCCATCACTAGTTAAACCTTTTAATGTGTATAGTTCTATAGCATCATCAAGTCCTCTACCATGAGAGACTAATATATCAACACCAGCAATCCTTATAAAACTTGGATCCCCAAGCATATGCACATTCCGTTTTGCATACAAAGATTTAGCAAATACTCTTGGTATAGGTGGTGAGGGAACAAATAATCCAGATGCATCATGCTCACCAGGAACTAAAATAATATTTATATCCTCTGGAATTTCAGAAAGTAATTCTGATAACATTTTATACTGCTCTTCAACATCCTCAATCAACAACTCCTTCTCTTGTCCCTTATATATGCCAAATCCATCAACTAAATCTCCAGCTATAATAATAAAACGCAATTTCTCAATAATATTTTTAAGCTTAGGATCATCAGTATAACCTTGTATAGCTTTTAAAAAAGCTTTAAACCTGTTTTCTGCAAATCTTGAACTACCAACATGAAGATCAGAAATCAGAGCAATATAGATATCATCACTCGGTCTTTTAATTGGTTTTAATGAAATACCAGGCAAGAGAATATCATCAACTTCAACCTTATCATTATTTACAGTACCTATAATACCTATAACTTCATCCTCAGATACCCATATAGCTTTCTTAAAAGCTTGTGATGTAGAAGAAACCTCAACTATTATCCTATTAAAAATTTTTCTCTCCCCACTCACAACATCCTCCAAAGTAATCTCAATTTTTTTACCCTTTCTTATAACTGATGACACAAGACCAATTACTGCAATTTTTCTTTGCTGAGCATTCTCACTCTCTACAATCCTCTTACTTCTCCTAATATCTCCTAATGAAACTGCATATCTCATATCAGGGCGCTCAAGAAGTATACGCTTTAGCTTTTGGTACCTATCAATCAATAACTTTGCATATCCATCAACTAATTTCATAGACCTATCAATTTTATAACCAGTAAAAGTGAACTTAATTTCAAAATCTACAGCCTCAGTTTTTAATTCTCGTGTATGAATAATTTTCTTTTGCTCATAACCCATTGATGATAGAACACTATTAACATGACTTGCAGTAATAACCACAGGCTTTGGACTAATATTTTCTACATACTTCAGAATCATATCTATAATTGTATTAACATTAGATTGTTCAGAAATTAATCTAACTGCATCAGGAGAAATGAGAAAACCCGCATCCTTAAACTTTCTAACTACTTTATCAACACTCAACTCCTCAAACCTCACAACCAATCTTTTGCAATGCACTCTTAACAACTTGTTGTGAAATATTAAGAATACGTGACACATCATCATTCGATACTCCTTCAACATATAACCGTACCTTTGGTTCAGTTCCAGAAATCCTAACAAGCACCCAACCATTTCTTGTTTCAACCTTAATACCATCAATATAAGTAACGTTTTTAACATCTTTAAAAGCAGAAGGTAGATTTTCTTTAATAAATTCAATAAAAGTCTCTTTCATAATATTATTACAATAAAAACTTAATCGAACATTAGGATATATTGGAATTCCTTCCTCACGTAATATTTCAGTTAACCGTTTACCTTTAGATACTATTAATTTCATTAACTGTCCTGCCGCATATATACCATCCTGCCAAAATCCCCACGATGGGTCAATAATTTTCCAAGGTTCTGCAGCGAGAACTACGCCAGGACGCAACCGTGACTGAGTCTTACCAAGCTTCGTAAACTCTACATGTCCGCCAACACTTTCAACAACCTCCTTTACAGACATTGATGTATCAACAGATACGACAACTATACCATCACCATTTTCTTCAACTTTCTTTTTAGCCAATAATGCAATTATTGTACTCATATTCACAAAATTTCCTTGTTCATCAATAACCGCTAATCTATCACCATCACCATCGTGAGCTAAACCAATATCAAAATTAAATCTTACAACACTCTTAGCAAAAGAAGAAAGAACATCAGGTCTCGGTTCAGCTTCCCTACAACTAAAAAATGGATCAATATGCCCATTCACCACATACACTCTTGATAATTTATTAATAATATTAGGAGTATAAAAACTTGCAACACCACCGCCACAATCAATCATTACCTTTGGCTTCCATGAACGTTCAATATATAACCTTTGCATTAGATCTTTAATATATGCATCCGATATACCATTATAAAACTCAAGACGTCCACTCTCATAACTGTCCAAAGAAATCTTATCATCAAAACTATTAATAATTGATTCAATAATTCGCTCTTCATCCTCAAGACTCTCCCTACCATTACTCAAATAAACCTTAAAACCATCAAATTCCGGAGGATTATGACTAGCCGTAATCATTATAGCACCTGACGCACCAAACTTTTTAACAGAATACGCTAAAACAGGTGTCGGAACCATACCTATTATAATAGCATCCAACCCAGCACTCATAACACCAACTGCAGCTGAGATACCAAGAAAACTTGAGACATTACGTCCATCCCACCCAATAACAATAAAACCACGACCCACGTATTTAGCAACAGCAAAACCTAATTTAACAGCTAAATTATTAGAAACCTGAGATGGATACAACCCTCTTATACCCGAAGTACCAAACAACATATTCATCCCTATACAATTAAGATCTTAACAGCTTAAAACTTATCCTATTCTAAAACACTTAAGCTTGATACAACGAAACGCGAGACTTTTTCTTCTTTTTCAAAATTGTGTTCACAATATCTAAAAATTCATTTATGCTTATCAAACCCTTAATAAGAGCTTCATCACAATTCACACCCGTTCGCCTTTCAATCTCCCTATCTATTTCTAATCTATCTTCGTGCGTAGTCTCATAAAATAACCCAAGATTCATAAGCCACTCTCTAACAAGACGACTCATACTAGACCCATAACTTTAACACCATTCTATCTTATATTTTTCATCTCAAAACAATAATGAACCAATTAAAAAGTCTCCAAACAAACTTCCATCTCTCAACATTCTCCTCACAACTCAAAAGATTCTTACACACTAAAAATGAATAATTAAGTAATAGAACTTTGCAACAAAAAAGTTAAGATTTATTAAAGTAATAAAACCATGATTTACGTTTTCCAAGAGTAATAGACCACTATATGATACCGTTATCATATAAACTTATCAGCAATTCATTTCACTATTAAAATTGTGAACTTTTTTGTAATGGACATGTAAAGCAGTATGTTTAAATAAAATGAAAGTATATACAAAATCGGTGGCAATAATTGAGCAAAACAAGATTTATTCTTGGTGAAAAGACATTATCACTCATTATAGAAAAAAATTTAAAAGTTTTAAAGAATAAAAAATTAAAATATGGAAAGTATAAAATTGTAAAAAGATACATAGTCAAGGTGTGATAATTGGCTGTACGAGTAAGAATGAAGAATGAATTAAAGTCACATGGAAAAATAAGGCAAAAACATTTATTGTTTTAGTTAACGGTGGTGCTGAAAGTGATGAACCAGTTATAGTTCTAAGACCCGAAGATGCCGAAGAATTAGGATTACTACTAAATAATTTTGATATAATAGAAGTCGAGTTAGCGTCAGGTAAAACACATAACTTAATATCAAAAGAGAAGATAAAAATTGAATTACTCGATGAAAGGAATGAAACAATTTCTAGCACTCTCGCATTTCTTGCGATCGATGAAAATTTAACCGAACCCCTAATAACAGATGCCACAATAGATGAACTAGGCATAGTAGTCATAAGTTTTAAAAAAGGACTCTGGAGACACATTAATGATCCAACTAATACAGTTAGGCAAAGCCTACACATATAAAGTAATAAAAAAATCTAAAATTCTATAAATCTTTAACAAGACTAATAATTAAGAAGCAAATATGATTAATTATCATAAGAAATAAGAAAACAGAACGAGCAAAATTCATATACATACTACTAAAACATTTTGATGAACCTAAAATTATACATGTATAAAACTGAAAATATTAGGTCAAAAGCTTATATTATACAAGTTTATTAAAGATATAGAAAGCGGGGGTGGCCGAGCCAGGTCAAAGGCGCAGGGCTTAGGACCCTGTGCGTTAGCGCTGCGTGGGTTCAAATCCCACCCCCCGCACTTAATCATAGCCCTCATTAAGGGCGTTTAAATGCACTTAATTTTTAACTAACTTATTTAATCCACTTAACAATTTCAAAGATTTTATCTAATGAAGTTCTAAAAATTCCCATTGCTAAGATCTCTCTTATCTATATTAAGCTTTTATACATGATAAAAAGCTTTGATCCTTCAAAAATTATATGGAAGGAACATAAATTATACACGAAAATGTAAAGTAATATATTTCTCACTAGCTGTTTCTTTATAGTTTTGATTTTCTAATTTTACGTAAAAATGCAAATATATTTGATTTGTATTAGTTTTAGTGTGAGATTAATGATTCGATGTCCATATTGTGGTTTTAGATTTGACATAATGTATAGTAGGGTTAGATCTTGTAGTGGTTGTATTATTTTAGCGAAAAATCTAAGTTGTAAATATATTAAATGTCCAAATTGCGGTCATGAATTTTCTACTGATTAGCATGATTTTATAAAATTTATTAGTTTACCAAATTAGGAAAAATAAAAGAAATTTTTATGAAATAATATAATATTTATTTGTTCATGAGGTTTTTCAAATTATTTCCGATTGCGTCAATGAATTCTTCTGAAGTAACGACTTTATTTACTGGTGGTTCTGAGATTCGTGCAACATCTTGAGTCATTATTCTATCAATTTCAATAGTCTTCTTTACTGCTATTTCTAATTTGTTAGCGAAATCTATTAATTCAGGCAGGTGATCTAATTCGCCTCTTTTTCTGAGTGCGCATGTCCAAGCAAAAATTATTGCAGTTGAGTTTGTGGATGTTGGTTCACCTTTAAGATATTTATAATAATGTCTCTGAACTGTGCCATGCGCAGCTTCTGACATATAATACCCTTTTGGTGAGTAAAGTTCTGATGTCATAAGTGCTAAACTACCATAAGCTGTTGATACAAGATCAGTGATCACATCACCGTCATAGTTTTTAAGTGCGAATACAAATCCTCCTTCTGTTCTCATAAGTCTTCCGACAGCATCATCAATTAGATAATAATTATAATTTATACCAGCTTGTTTAAACTTCTCTTTAAATTCATTCTCGTAAACTTCTTCAAAAATTTCTTTAAATCGTGCATCATAAACTTTAGAGATAGTATCTTTTGTAGCAAACCATAAGTCAAGTTTTCGTTCTAGCGCATAATTAAAGCTTGCTCTTGCAAAACTTCTTATTGATGCATCTAAATTATAAATCCCTAGTATTATGCCTGAACCGCTAAATTCGCGGAATGGAACCTTAATTTCTTTACCGTTCTTAGATCTATATACAATTTCTGCTGTGCCTGGTTCATCAAATTTTATTCCCACACCATCATATATATCACCGAATGCATGTCTTGCTATGATGATTGGTTTTGTCCAGAATCTTACTGCTGGTTTAATGTTTTGCAAAATTATTGGTGCACGGAAGAGTGTACCATCTAATATTGCTCTGATGGTTGCATTAGGGCTTTTCCATTCTTGTTTTAAATTATATTCTTTAACTCTCTCTTTATTAGGTGTTATTGTAGCACATTTTACACCTACGCCCCATTTTTTTATAGCTTCGGCAGCCTGTATAGTTATTTGATCATTTGTTTCATCTCTCTTTTTTAATCCTAAATCATAATATTCTGTTTTCAAATCAACATATGGGAGTATTAACTTTTCTTTAACCCATGCCCATAGAATACGAGTCATTTCATCCCCATCCATTTCTACTATTGGTTTGTCCATCTTTATTTTTTGCACAGCAAACACCATATATAGATACCTTAAAATAGTATTTATATTTTTGTAAAAATAATAACATCATAAATTTAAATCTTAATCATTATTATCTTTCAATATTCAAGGTAATTAAAACAGCATTGAACACATTGCAAAAGTATTTAGGTTTCTTGCTCTGAATTTAGAGATGACATTTTAACATGCTAATACTCATACTTTAAGTTATTATGACCCATAAAGATAGCATATCATATATGAGGATCTTGCAATGAATTCATAGTTAATAGTTGCATATTTTTCATGAGATTAATAATATTTCATTATTTTGTGTTTTAGAAGTATTGTGAAGTTTTGCAAAGGGAATAATCTCATGATATAGAAACAATAACAATATCATGGTAAAATGTAATACTCATTCAAGTATGAATCATAAGTTTTATAAATAGCAGTATTATAAAGTATTTTGATCTATATGATATTAAGTACTGAAGTACTTTTAGTGATATCAATTTTGTTAGTATTGATTCTTATATTTAAGAAAGTGAACATAGCAGTAGCTTTAGGTATTGGAACTGTTTTTTATGGTATTTTTACACTAGGTTATAATGTACTCAATGCGACAATCAATGCGTTCAATTTAACTATGATAGAAGTTATTTCTGCTCTTACCTTAGCTATGTTTTTGGCAGGATTATTCAACTCATTAGGCGTTTCATCTAAAATGGTTGAAGGATTAAGCGTCTTTGGCGAAAGATTTGCAGCAATTTCTACACCTGCAATAATAGGGCTACTTCCTATGCCAGGAGGAGCATATGTATCAGCCGTCATGACAAAATCTCTATATCAAAAAATGGGGCTTAATCCTCAGGAAGAAACTTTCGTGAATTATTGGTTTCGCCATATTTGGGTCACATCATGGCCTCTATTTCAAGGTGTAATACTAGCAGCAGGCATACTTGGAACATCAGCACAAAGCATAATTAAGATCACATGGCCCGTCACCTTGATAGCAATTTTTACTGGCCTCTTAATAGCAATACCAAGATTAAAAAATAGTGAAAAAATTAAAGGAAGAAGAAATGAATTAATACATCTTTGGCCCTTCATTCTTATAGGAATCTTTTCAGTATTTATGGGAATTAATGTAGCTATAGCAACAGCATTAGTAGTCCTATTCTTCATCATAGTATACAAACCTAAAAAATTGCATTACCAAGAGGCGCTAAAACATGCTTTAAATACTACAATACTATTAGTTCTCATATTATCATTAATCTTTAGTGAGTATATTAAAGAAAGTGGTATAGCCACTAGATTAGCTATTATTCTTGGACCTTTAGGAGAATTAGTAACATTTCTTATACCATTTTTAATAGGTTTAGCTACGGGTGTTGAATTTACATATGTAGCATTAGCATTCCCTCCATTAATCCCATTCCTTACAAACCAAGGTCTCATACTAGCATTTACTGGAGGTTACATGGGAGTTATGTTAAGCCCTGGACACAGTTGCTTAATCTTATCGAGTCAACATTATGGAGCAGAACTACACAGAGTGTATAGATTCATAGTACCAGCAGTAATAATTACAACAATACTAGTATTTACTTTCTCAAATATGATATTTTTCATGCACTAAAACACGATTTTTTAACAACAGAAATTCTTATTAAATATACATTCTCAATAAAACATATCTTCACCACTCTAAATAAAATAACCTAATAAATAGAACTTGTTACAAAACTATTGAGTGCTACTTCAAATAAATGACAGTTTAATAATTGACTCATATTTTAAGTTACAATGTTCTATACTTTATCTGATAATTTTGTAATGAGTTTCTAGAAAATTATATAATAAAAATGTATCAAAAGCACTTAATTACTTATATAAAATAGCAAATGATTAGTATCTTATTTTAGTTCGCTAATTTTTATAAAAAATATTACTTTAAAACAAAGTGTGATGAATTGTTGCTCATGTTAGATTATTAATGCTTTAAAGCTTTATATAATGGTATTAAGTTAAATGTTTCTGTGAGAATAATATTATTTACTGGAAAAGGTGGTGTAGGAAAATCTGTAATATCAAGTGCTACTGCACTTAAAACTTCCCTAATGGGTTTAAGAACTCTTTTAATATCAACTGATCCTGCTCATACACTATCTGATGCATTTGGCATGAAGATTGGTTCAATAGAAACTAAAGTTTCTGAAAATTTATATGCGATACAGATTGATCCTATTTATGAAGCTACGAAGCACTATTCCATACTTTTTGAATTTTTAAGTGAGATTTTTAAATCTAGAAATATTGATGAGGTTGTTGCTTATGAGATAGCTAATTTTCCTGGTGCTACTGGAGCTGCTGCGTTGTTAAAATTAAGAGATTATGTAAAAAGTAATAATTATGATGTTATAATAATAGATATGGTTCCATCGGGTGATGCTCTTCGTCTTTTATACATGCCGTATGTTATTGGGAAGATGAGTAGAAGGTTTATGAGGATTATAGCCCCCTTAACTGATGTCGGTAGGATAGCGGCTTCAATGGTTAATATTCCTATGCCTTCACGAGAGGTTGTTGAAACTCAAATTGAATTGCTGAATATGATGGAAGATGTCCATAAAATACTTATTGACACAAAAATGACAAGTCTTAGAATAATAATGAACCCTGATGCCTTCAGTATAGAAAACGCTAAGAGAACATTTATTCAATCATCAATTTATGGTATAAATACAGATCTAGTTATTATGAATAAAATTCTTCCAGATGAATTAAAGGATGTTTATTTTAAAAATTGGAAAGAGGCTCAAGAACATTATATAAAGCAATCAGAAATTGATTTTTATCCTATACCACTTAAGAAACTCAGGCTATTACCTAATGAGGTAAAGGGAAGAGATGCATTAGAGAAGATTGCTAATGAACTTTATGATGATGACCCTGTTAAAATATATTATGAGGGAAAACCAATTAATGTTGTATCAAGTGAAAAAGGTGTAGAGATAATACTATCAGCACCATTTGTAAAGAAGGATGAACTTGAGGTCGAAAGATTTGGTGATGAACTTATCATTCATATAGAAACTCAAGCCGGTAAATCAACAATACTATTACCACTTCCAGCCATAACTTATAAATATTCCTTAAAATCAGCAAAACTTATTAATAAAAATCTCCACATATATTTCGGTGAATAAATTTGAGTGAAAAGGAAAAAGAGAAAGAAGATTATAAAAGATTACCATTATTAATCTTACCATTACCATTATTTAATATAGATGAACTAATATTAAGATTTTGGCCAGAAACTTATAATGAATCACTTAAACATTTAATAAATGCACGAATAGAAATTTTAAAAGCTATAAATGCAACGATAGAGAAAAGAATAGAAGAATTAGAAGCTCATAAAACAAAGATAGAGGAAAAAAAGGAAAAAGTAAAAGTAGAGTAATTAGCCAAAATAGTCAATGAACCTATCAACCATTTAAAAACAACATCAAACAATGATCTTTGTGAATCTATATCTCTTATGGAGCTGTTAAAATATCTTTATCTATCCGATAGATATTGAATGTTCTGTGATAAACAAAGAACAAATCTAGCCTTTTAAGGAGGGAGAAGTAATCATAAGGACCGAAAATCTCACTAAAATCTATGGGAATAAAATAAGGGCACTAGATAACATTACATTTACTTCATCTGCTAGCACATTATGCATACTTGGAAGAAATGGTGCAGGAAAAACCACACTAATAAGAATACTCTCTACACAACTTTTGCCGACATCGGGAATAGCTGAGATAGAAGGTTATGATGTTGTTAAAGAACCTAATAAAGTAAGAAAGATTATAAGTAGTATACCTCAAGAAGCCAGACCAGTTGGTATTGCGAGTCCTTTAGAACACGTTGTCATGTATTTAACTGCAAGAGGATTTTCACTTAGTGAAGCATTTAATTTAGCACGAAAAAGTTTAAAAGAAGTTGGATTATGGGATGTAGCTAATATACCTACTGATGAACTCTCTGGAGGTATGAAACGAAAAGTTTTCGTAGCTATGGCAATAGCATCCAATGCAGAAGTTGTCTTATTAGATGAACCAACACTAGGGTTGGATCCAATATCTAGATTAGAAGTCTGGTCAATATTAAAACATTTAGATGCTAAACTCATACTAACTACACATTACATGGAAGAAGCCAAAGAATTAGCCAAAGAAATCATAGTCATGCATAAAGGAAGAATAGTAGCAAGAGGTACTATTGATGAATTACTAAAACCCTTTAATGGAAAAGTGCGCATAGAAAGCAACATTGGAGAATATAAAGTAGGAAGCAATTACATAAGTTATATAAACATAGAAGATCTTAAAGATTTTAAGGGAAAAGATATCACAGTTAAACCTATTACTTTAGAAGACCTTCTCATAATAAACGGTCTAGGAGAAGATTAACATGGCATATAGTAGAATAAGATTCATCATCACTTTTGCGTGGTTTTATGGTTATACAAGTCTTAAAAGAGGATATGTTTATGTTGCCACATACATGATAACTCCCCTCTCAGTTTTATTCTTAATATATGTAATATCAAGAGGTGCACTACTTCCTTACGCTATACTTGGAGGATTACTTTCAATTATAACAATGAACTCCTTATCTTTAGTTGCTGATGTCACATTTTTAAGATTAGAATTAAAATTACAAGATTTACTAGTATCTACTCATGTAAAAGCATTAGACTATTTAATTGGTCATATACTAAGTAACCTAATATTCTCTATGCCAGGTATAATGGTATATATTCTATTGGGAACATTATATGGAATGTTTAATGCATTTAGAATTATATGGCTCATACTTGTGTTAACACCTCTTCTCATATCATCTTCAGCACTTGCATTCTTTATATCTACATTTATACCACATGTGAGACATTCATGGGGAGTAGCAAGTTTCCTTTCTATAGTATTTACAATAATCCCTCCATTATATTATCCAGCATACGCAATTCCAGTAATATTCCTCTATCCACTATTAATCTCACCCTCAACACCAGCTTCTTTAGTACTACAATCAGCCTTCGGACTCTATGAAACAGACATTATACTCAATTATGTAACCTTAATCGTAGAAACTAGTATATACGTACTGTTAGCGCTTAAATTTTCAAGGTGGAGATCAGTTTAAAAATATTTAAAATAAAATAATAAATTGTGAGATAATATGACCCTTTTTATAAGGGAGAAAGAAGTTGACGAACTAATTACTATGGATGAAGCTATTAAAATTATTGAAGAAGCCACTAGATACCAAGGTCAGGGATTAGCTAAAATAATTCCAAGAAATCGAATATATTCTCAAAATTTCGTTTTCAACGTAATGTCAGCATCAATAGAACCATGGAATGTTGTAGGATTAAAAACATATCTCTCAACAAAAAAAGTTACATCATTTGTCATAATCATTTTTGATACAAACTTCACAGAGCCTATAGCTATCATTGAAGCAGATAGGCTAGGACAAATAAGAACTGGTGCAACCAGCGGATTAGCTACAAAATACTTAGCAAAGAAAAGTGCAAGAATTATAAGTGTGATAGGAGCAGGTAGACAAGCTAGAACACAAGTTATAGGTATTGCTGAAGCATTAAAAGCTGAGAAGATTTTAGTATACTCAAGAACATATTCAAAAGCTGTTATAATGGCTGAAGAGCTAAAAAAATATAACTATAATGTAGAGGTTGTTGAAAATTATATGAAAGCTTGTGATGCAGATGTAATTTCAACAGCTACTAACTCTAAAGAACCTTTTCTAAGACCCGAATGGATTAAGACAGGCACACATATAAATTTGATTGGATCCAATGTTATATCAAAGGCTGAGGCTTTTCCTGAGACTATTGGTATGGCATCTTTAGTTGTTACTGATTTAAAGGAGCAAGCTATGATCGAGTCTGGTGATCTTATAAGAGCCGTTGAGAAAGGTTTCTTGAAATGGGATTCTGTAAGAGAATTATGGGAAGTTGTTTTAGGAAATGCGAAAAGAGTTAATGATGATGAGATTACTATTTTTAAATCTCATGGAATAGCTCTATGGGATGTAGCTATTGCAAAGAAAGTCTATGAGAAAGCCATTAAAAGAAATATAGGATTTGAAATTGAACTCAAAGGTCAATGGAACATTGGTTAATTCATTACAAATTACATTCTTCTTAATCTTGGATTTAAAATTTCTTCCAGTGAATATCCTATAAGAATAAAACCGTAAATCAGTAAAAGAATAAATAACCCTGGTGGCACAAAATACCACCATGCTCCTATACTTAATGCACCTGATGCGAATGCGTAATGTAAGATGCTCCCCCAACTTATGTCAGAAACGTTACCAACTCCAAGAAAAACTAGGGCCGCTTGCGAAAATATGGCATTTGATATAGCTAAAGCTGCATTTGCATATACTACTGGCATTGTGTTTGGTAATATATGTCTAAATATTATATAAAAGTCTCCTCCACCAACAGCTCTTGCCGCTTCAACAAATGGCCATTCTTTGATTGATAAAACCATAGATCTCACAATTCTCGCAGTACTGCTCCAACTTAAAACTCCTATAACTATGATAACATTTATTAAGCTGGGTCCTAATAAAGCAGCGACTATGATCATTAAAACGAGTGCTGGTACTACAAGGAAGAAATCTGTTATTCTCATTAGTATCTCATCGATCCATCCTCCAAAATATCCGCTAACTAATCCGACAATTACACCTATTGTTATCGCTACTCCTGCAGCTAAAAACCCAACAATTAATGAAATTCTTGCACCATAAATATTTAATGAGAAAAGATCTTGACCTACTTCATTTGTACCAAGCCAATGTTTTCCATTAGGTGGTGTTAAATATTCCATTGGATTAGTCTTATCAGGATCATATGGAGCTATATAAGGAGCTAATAAGCTTAATAATATAAAGAATAATATAATACATAATCCTATCACACCCAATTTATTACTTTTATAAATTTCCCAAAATCTCTTCAATTCTTGTAATTTTAGGTTAAAATTCATTCATGTTTCACCCTAGGATCTAAATAACCATACAATATGTCAGCTATTAAATTAGCAATTACAACAGACACGGTTATCACAAAAAATGCTCCCTGTAAAATTGGATAATCCCTATTTAATATTGCATCATAGATTAATCTACCAATACCGGGCCATGAAAAAACCGTCTCAGTTAGAACTGCACCAGCAACTACAAGACCAATATTAATTGCAATTATACTCATCATAGGAAGCATTGCATTTGGTAACGCATGCATTCGTAACAATCTAGAAGTTGTCACTCCTTTTGCTTTTGCTGTCCTAATATAGTCTTCAGTTAGAACATCAATCAAAGAATTTCTCATTATAATCGTGAACTCTCCATAAAGAACTAATGTTAATGTTATGAATGGTAATATATAATGCATTAGCACATCAGATAAATATACAAAAAAGTTTGAATAAGTCATTCCATAAGTAGTCATTCCTGCAATAGGTAATCTTAAATAATATATTGAGAATAATATTAATAATCCTCCAAGCCAGAATGTCGGAAGCGAATACAATCCCATAGCTGTGACTAAAATTGATACATCAATTTTACCTCCTCTTTTCCATGCTGCAATCATTCCAGTCACAATACCAAGAATTATAGCCAATAAGGTTGATGGTAATACTAAAATTATAGAATTTATGAGACGTGGAATGAGAATATTAACTACGGGTACACGATAAAAGAAAGAAATACCAAAATTCCCTTGAAGCGAATTCACCACATATATGATAAATTGTTCATAAAGAGGTTTATCTAAACCAAATGCTCTTTCAAGAGTATTTATCTGCTCTTGAGTTAATCTAGGACTTCTAAATAAAAGCTCTATAGGATTACCTGGCAATATTCTAAATAAAAAAAATTGAGGGATGTTATTGCTAATATTACAATCATACTACTTATAACTCTTTTTATAACATATGACACAAATCCCATAAATCCTACACTCTTCTACCTCTTAATATATAGTACACAATTGCAATAATCACTAGAATTACTACAATACCTACAATCCATAGTGTATATCCCTCAGCTCCAACAGGTGCAGTAGTAGTTGCAGTAGTAGTAATAGTAGTTGTAGTTGGAGATGTAGCAGTTGAGAGAGTTGTGGTTGGAGATGTTGTAGTTGAAACTAATTGCACCTTTAGAAATAGTGTCCAATCGTTACCACCAAATGGTCCACCAGGCCAATCTAAATAGAAACCAGTAAACTTATTATTGTATGCTTGTAATGCTAATACTTCATAAAGTGGTAAATAAGGTAAATCTTCATGCAACATTTCTTGAAGTTGCCAAGCTTTATTTTTGACTTCATTTAAACTTGGAGCGCTTATCATTTGATCATACAGCTTATCATATTCTGGATTTGTATATCCACTATCAGATGTACCAGTTATTATTTGTGTTGAAAGGAATACACTAAATATTGTTGGATCTGCTGGTGAAACAAACCAATCCCATAAATCAAGATCATGCCCAAGTGTTATCGTATTATTAACTTTAGTCCATATTATTGATGCCATACTACCCGTATCCATTGCTTGTACATCTACAACTACATTTATTTTTGACCACCAAGCAGCAATTTGTTGTGCTGCTCTAATAGCTTCAGGCATATTGCTTGGCACTAGCAATGTGTATTTCATGGGTACACCACTCGGGGAAACTCTAATATTATTTGGACCAACTTTATATCCAGCATTATCCAACATTTGCGCAGCAAGAGATAAGTTGAATGCGTATGGCTTTATATTTGGATTATAAAATATGTTTGATGATGGAATATCAGTAGCCAACGGTTTTGCATACCCATGCCATGCTAATTCAGCTAAATAAGTCACATTTACTGCATGGGCTAATGCTTGTCTAACAATTTTATCTCTTAAAGTTGGATTACCCTTTCCAGTTGGATAAGTATTAAATGCTAAGTAATAATACAATACGCCGGGGGCTGTTATAACATTAAAATTGGGATTACCTCTAATACTATCCGCAATGGCAGGTGTAATTGTTGGCCCCACGGCATCTATATCTCCAGCCCTAAGCGCATTAGCAGCTGATGTACTATCTGAAAAGAATGTTATTATTATTTTATCAACTTTCGGTATCCAAGACATCCTAAAGAACTTATCATTTCTCTCAAGTTCAATATACTGTCCCTCCTTATAATTAGTAACCTTAAACGGTCCAGAACCAACTAAAGGATAATCTGAGTAAGTAGCTGGATCCGTAACGTTCATCCAAATATGCTTAGGAACAATAGGAATATTCGTTGCAGCCATAACCATGAATAATGCTGACTGTTTGTATTTAAATACTATAGTATAATTATCTTTTATCTCTATTGATGTAATCATTTCAACATTAGGTTGTAATCTAGACCATTTTTGTGAAGCTAATTCGAAACTATACTTTACATCCTCCGCAGTTACTGGAATTCCATCATGGAATGTCGCATTTTTAACTAAATGAAATAGTGCAGTAGTAGAATTAACCTCCCAAGATTCAGCAAGATCCGGTATAAATAAACTATAATCCTTATTAAATCTTACTAAATAATCATATACATCACTAGTACTCCACAAAGATATTTGGGCATATGTTGTAAACGGGTTAAAAGTATCAAAAGATGTTCCTCCCCACCCAACTCTAAACACAACATTTTGCGTCTGCGCAAAAGTTATTGGTAAATGTGGAATTATGTATAACATTATTAATGTTAATAGTAAAACACTTATTATTATGTATCTTTTTCTTAACAGATCCATAGGGATCAATAATATTATGTGTACTCCTTATATTTAAGCCTAATTAGTGAATTTGTATAAAAAATATTATATAAAAATAAAAATATTACATAATAAACTATAAATATAAAGTATTATTTTTATTAAATTTTTATCATTCTGAAATATCTTTAATATTAAAACAAATGTTTCAATACTTTTTAAGCTCATTAAGGTTTCTCCTTTATCTTATTGAATATTAAAATCAAGCTTCTCCAATAAAAATTGATAATTCATGTTAAAGTGGATATAATTTTATATATTTAAATATAATATAGAATTATTTTGATATAAATACAATAAATTAAATATTATATTATTTTAAAATATAACCTATTAGATTAAAATATTCAATATAGATGTCATTATTGTATATATTGTATATCAAGCATAAAATTATTTTATTAGAAAAGTTTATATTTATCTTAATACATCTATATAGTGGTGACAAATATGGTAGAAAGTAAATGGGCTAATAGATGGATATGGGCCTCGATAATTAACGGATTGTTTGCAACAATTTGGACTCTGTATTTCTTTGGTCCTATACAACCAACACCATCACCTAGTAGAGTCATTGCTGGAGGTAGTGCAGGTACATGGCTTTTTGTTGGTTACATTAGTTACATAGTGGTTGGTGTTTTAGCTACAGCAGTTACAGCACTTTTCTATTATCATATTGAAGCAACATTAAATAAACCCTATTCAGGATTGAACAATATTTTAGCATGGCTTCATTTGATTTTTGGCAACATTGGTGTAATTGGTGCTACATGGCTAATGATGATAGCTGGATATATGGGTGGGGCAGCACTTTTACCAACTAGTGTAGGTGGCGGTGGATTAAATATAGCTCAAGTCCATGAACAGATTTTAGCACCTTATCCATACTGGATTGAGCCATTCATACTATTGGTGGCTGCTGGCGCATTGCTGGGTGGACTTGGATACGTGCTTCAATGGATGAAGAAATAAATTTAATAATCTGATTATTTTTTTATTATTTAGTGATTTAAATGAATAATTCTATAAAACAAGGTAAAAATTTTTCTTTGTATAGGAAGCTTAGAAAAATAGCTCTAATTAATACTATCATAGCTGCAGTTTGGACGTTACTTTTCGTATTACCAATTGATTTTTCTCAATCTCTTTTAAGAATATTAGTTGGAGGGGGTCCTGGAATTTGGCTCTTAATAGGGTACATACTCTTTATAGTTGTTGGATGTTTAGGATTCATTGGGCTTTCTATGTTTATACTAAATTTAGATGAAGCTGTTATTAAATCTAGAAGTACTTTTTTAATAGTTGGAATAATAATGTTTTATGTTGGAGTGATAGGTTCAACTCTAGGATTAGGTTTAGCTGGTACATTAGGTGGATATTCAACAACCATACTGCATGCCCCAATTACAAATACTGAAGCTATTCTTCAACCTTTTGAAAAACCTATACAAACATTTCTAATAATAACAGTAATTGGTGTATTAATTCTTGTTTACATTTTTCTCGCAGCTGAATCTCATGAGGACAAATAAATATTTTATTAGATTTCTAGCTCTTTTAATATTATCCATAATACTCTTAAGTTATGCATTTTATAGTATAAATCAGACAAATTCTGATTGGGGGCATTATTTGCATGCTACATGGGCATTAGGTATTGTAGTTCCCAATGGAGCTAAGTTAGAGGATGGTAGTATAGTAAAATGGTCTGAAATAAGGAATATTACTGCTATTATAAGATTGCCAAATATAACTAGAACTGATGGCATGATTTACGTTGTATTATCAGCAATGACTGCTTCAAAGACAATTCTTCAGGTTGCTGCTGGGATTAGTCCGAATAACACTTATTGGCTTACTTATGCAATGATAGCTTTAAACATTTCATCTGGAACTAATTATATATGGAGAGCTGAGAATTCATTACCAATTATGGATGTCCATCATATTGTGTCTATTTCAATTTACTCATTAAAAAATAATCAGGGAAAATATGAGTGGAATTATACTGTACATGATATAACTACTGGTGAATTTAGTTCAGGTTTTTTAGCTGATGATAATAGTTATACATTCATGGATGGTGATCAAGAGGTGATCGCTCTTGAATCTTACACTAAGAAAGAATCAATTTTTTCTTATATGGGGAATGTCACTCTCTATGCATTACTTTTAAATGGTAAAAAAGTTATAAGCGGATGGTATATTTATGATGGTTGGGATTGGACTAAGCATCCTCTATTCGTAGTTGGTGGATCAACACCATCACCACAGTATATATCTATAAGTAGTAATAATGGTACAATTTACTGGAAATATGGGCCTATTTCATGGAGTACATCCACTATTAAAATTGGTTATTAAGTATATAGCGATTCTATTCCTAAGAAAAGATTAATTGTGAGCATGTTAGACCTAAATAACTTGGTGTAGGAGGAACTGTATTGGGATAGCCAATATTCTACTTCTTTTCTGAATCTTCTTTTTGAGTAAATATTGTAAAGTTTTTCGTAAGTTTCTGCGATGGAAACTCCTAAACCAGCGCTCTCCAAAAATTTCAGTATTTCTCTTCTATTCAGTTTATTAGATCCGCTCTTATCCACATATAAAAATTGCTGAAGAAAATTATTTAAGGTTATTGAAAAATTAAAAAGAATGTGAAAGAAAAAGAAAGCAAAAATCTAACAAAACAGACACAAAAGCAAAAACAAGCAATTCAAAATTTTTACATAACCAATAAATCAATCATAGATTCCTTTTATTTAAAAGATGCTCTATTTTAAATACCAATGCTCGCATTCCTATTCCTCCTAACTCCTCATTTACCTAAGAATGATCATAGAGCACGGAAAACGATAAACACAACGCAGAAAACTTAAAATATTTTTTCGTTTAATATTAAGTGAGAAAAATGTCAGACATGGAACTATTTAAGAGAAAAGTAAACTACGTTATAAAGATGGTTCTGTTGATTATTGTTGTAGCATTATTAGCGATCATTGCTTTCTCCGCATCATTCGCATTTCTTTTTTCCCCGAATACTATTAAAGTAACTAGCGGATATAAAATAATCACAATTTCCACACAACCCACACAAATAAACGTTAATTTACGAGCATACATATGGCTCTCTTCTTCAGAAGTACATTTAGAACTGAGCAATTATGACAATAGACCTTATCATTTCGTGAAAATAGAAATCGTGAACACACAGACTAACACCATAGTATATACACTCAAAATTGATGTAATTTTGCCATCAAGCGGCAGCACATCCTTCACCATTTCCATTCCAGCAAACACACTTCAACAAGGCACTACGTATATAATTACACTATATACAGACGATGGATATAAAGTATCCACCACTCAAACCAGTTAATAACAAAAATACTCCCCATAAAACCGTTCATCCTCACATACTAAAAAATTTTATAATTAACTTCTTGATGATTAAACGCTTAACTATAAAAAATACTGACATAGCCATAGCATGGAGTAAGGTGCATCGGAGAACAGGGTGATTGGCTGAACTCCTAAAACTAAAATTCATAAAATTCTAGGAAAGACCACCATACCTAAGATCATTCAAAAACACCATAAAAT